>Ga0315338_1001682_pt1 | contig 25838 bp, 20 predicted proteins | sample ASW8metaG_FD_204518 | JGI IMG/M metagenome (GOLD analysis project Ga0315338, IMG submission 204518) | Ammonia-oxidizing marine archaeal communities from Monterey Bay, California, United States - ASW #8 | ecosystem: Environmental > Aquatic > Marine > Coastal | place: USA: California | collected... | reverse complement strand
TACGGTCGAGACCCAGAGCGCTCGTTCGTCGGCGGAGAGCGATCCAGTCGCGACGGTGAGCATGCCGACCAGGCGAAGCGCGAGTGGGACCATCGGCATCAGAGTGACCGCTCCGGTCCAGATCGACCAGAGTCCGAAGCGGTTCGTGACGATCGGATCGGCGAGACCGAGGGCCTCGCGTCGTCGCATCGCCCGCCAGAAGCGGAACGCTTCGTAGAAGGCCCAGCATGTGGGGAGCAATCGGGCGAAATTCGTCACCATGATCGATATGGAACTCTCGATGCTCGCGTAGCCGCTGAACAGCGAATGCGCGCTCGTCGCGACGATCGCGGAGATCATGGAGATGGCCAGCATGCAGGCCGGCGCGCTCGCCCGGCGAAAGACGATGAAGGTGAAGAGAGCCATCGCGATCGTGCCGGTCGCGAAGGCGACGTGGCCGACGATGTTGATCCAGTCGCCGAGAATCGGGTCATCGGGATAGGTCGAGCTTCCGAGGATGCGCCCGGCGATGCCGATCGCGGCGCCGAGGAAATAGATCCCACCCCAGAACTCCGGCAGCTGGCGCGTTCGCCACGCCAACAAGAGGAGGCGCGCGCCGGGTGCGGCGAGCAGCATGAAAATCAGAGCTGGTCCGATGAGCAGCAAAGGCTGAGACCCCGTTTAGACACACGTCTTCAACAATGGTCATCGGGACTCAGACGAACGCACTTGAGAATCGGGCGGAAAATGGGGCAATTCCCCGGCGTAGATAATCGCGCCAAAGGCGTTGGCGTTCGGGTGCCACGAACTCGTGAGGCAAGTCGTCTCGGACGCTTAGAGAGCGACCTCGATGAGCTGTGGGCCGGATTCTTCGAAGGAAGACTCGAGCGCGCGCGTGAGATCCTCGGCGGTCTCGACACGCTTCGCCGGAACGCCCATGCCCCGCGACAATGAAACGAAGTCGAGATCGGGATTTCCGAGATCGAAGAGCCGCTCGGCTTCTTTGCTCGGAGCCGCACCCGTGCGTGAGAGTTCCATGTTGAGGATCGCGTAGCTCCGATTCGAGAGGAGCACCGTCGTGATGTCGAGCCCCTCTCTCGCCTGGGTCCAGAGCGCCTGCAGCGTGTACATCGCCGAGCCATCCGATTCGACGTTCAAGACGCGTCGATCGGGGCAGGCGAGCGCGGCGCCGGTCGCGGCGGGCATGCCCATGCCAATGGCGCCGCCCGTGAGCGAGAGCCAGTCATGCGCTGGGCAGGATGCGGTCATGCCTAACAAGAAAGCGCCGCCCGTCGTCGACTCGTCGACCACGACCGTGTTCGACGGCAGTGTCGCCGCGATGGCCGCCGCGAGGGTGAGCGGATTCAGCTCGCCGCTCGGGCGATCGGGTCGCTCCGCCTGCGAACGATAGGCGCCCTTCTTTCCGGGGCGAACGCCGAGCGCTTCCGCGAGCATGCGGAGTGAGCCCTCCGCGTCTTCTCCGGGCTCGGCGAGGGTATGGATTCGCGTCTCGGGGTTGGCGAGGACGCTCGGCTTGTCCGGATAGGCGAAGAAGCCGACCGGGGCGGCCGTATGAACGAGCACGAGATCCGTCGCATCGGCGATCGTGTCGGCCGCTTGTTCGGGGAAGTAGGGTAGTCGGCCGATGTCCGCGCGGTCACCGCCGCGTTCGAGCCGGCCATAGAAGGTGCTGCTCAGCAGCTTCGCACCCGTCGCTTCCGCGATCGCTGCGGCGAATTCGAGCGCGCCCTCGCGAAGCGCCATGCCACTCAGCATCAGGACTGCGGATTTCGAGGCTCGGAGTCGCGTCGCGATCTCGGCGATCGCTTCTTCGGGCGGAAGCGGCGGTCCGGCGGGCTCGATCGCCTTGACCGGCACACCCGGCTCGTTCCACGACGCGTCCGCCGGGAGGATCAAGGATGCGATCTGTCCGGGTTGGCTGCGCGCCGCGGCGATGGCTTCCGCGGCGTCGCGGCCGACGCTGCGACAGGTCGTCGAGGTGCGGATCCAATGCGAGAAGGGCGCGGCGACGGCTTCGACGTCCGACGTGAGGGGCGCATCCAGATGGCGATGGGTCGTCGCGTGATCTCCGATGACGTTGACGATCGGGGTCCGGGCGCGTCGGGCGTTGTGCAGATTGGCCAGGCCGTTTGCGAGGCCCGGACCGAGATGCAGGAGCGTCGCGGCGGGCTTGTCGAGCATGCGCCCATAGCCATCGGCCGCACCCGTCACCACGTTCTCCTGCAGGCCGAGGACGGCGCGCATCCCGGGGACGCGATCGAGCGCCGCCACGAAATGCATCTCCGAGGTTCCCGGATTCGTGATGCAGAGCTCGACGCCTCCGTCGACGAAGGAACGAAGCAGACTCTCGGCGCCATTCATGAGACGATTCTCCAGAGCGGGTGCGGGAGGAGGCTAGGCTAGCACCCGGATCTGGTACGTCGGTTGCGTCGCGTGCACGTCGGGGTGTCAGTCGCCCAGGCGTTCGGCGGTCGCCGTGGAGTCCAGGTCCGCAGCAGAGTCGACCTCCGGAAGCAGCAGGTCTTCGAGAAAGAACGCAGAGAGCTGGGCGCGTCCGCCGAGACTGGATTTCCGATAGATCGAAACCGAGTGCTGGCGAACCGTGCGCTCGCTCTTCTTTTGCAGCGTCGCGATCTCCTTGTGCCCGTATCCCTTGAGCAGCAACAGGGCCGTATCCCGCTCGACAGGCGTTAGCTCCCACTCGCGAAGCTGCCGGTCGATCTCTTCGCCGAGCCCCCTGAGGAGTTTCTCGGCTCGCGAACGCCACTGGTCCCGTTCGGAGGCACGCGCCTCGAGAGCCCTTCGGGTTTGCTCGAGTCGGCGGCCCGCGCCCAGCCACCCGAGCCACATGAAGGCTACGCCACCGATCGACGCCGCGAGCAGGCCGATCTCGAAGAGGACGTGGAAACTCCAGATCGTGGTCGGCCGGTCCATTGCGAGGTCGATTGTCCCACCGACTGCGATCGTCACGAAGAGGGCGGTCGCCAGCCAGCGAAATCGTGCTCCGACATCTGACGGATCCATTCCAGACTCCTCTCGATCGACGCCTCGCAGCGGGCCTACGACATTTGTCGGATTGCCCGAGAGCGCAAAGGGTCGATCCTGGCGACTCCACACCCACTCGGAGGTTCAGTCCATGCTGCCCGATCCGCTACATCCTGCCATCGTTCATCTTCCGATCGCGCTCGCCGTGATCATCCCTCTCCTGGCCATCCTCTGCACGTGGCTGATCGCGCGAGGCGCGCTCCCCGCGCGGGCTTGGCTCGGGGTCGTCCTGCTCCAGGCGATGCTGGTCGGATCGGGATGGGCCGCGATCGAATCTGGCGAGAACGAGGAGGATCGCGTCGAACGCGTCGTCCAGGAGTCCGCCATCGAAGAACACGAGGAGGCGGCGGAACGCTTCCTGGTCCTCGCCGGGATCGGACTCTTGTTGACCGGCGGCGGGCTCCTGTCCGAGAACATCGGCGCCGCCGGCCGGGCGGTCGCGACGGTCGCGACGCTGGGTGTGCTCGCGGCGGGTTTCCAGGTCGGCCATTCGGGCGGCGAGCTCGTCTATCGACATGGCGCCGCCAACGCCTATCTCGATCCGTCGAGTCAGGGCGCGGCCATCGGAGCTGGCGCGGTGGGTTCCCCTGCTCGCGGTGGGAGTCGTGAGGACGATGACGATCACGATGACGACGACGATTGAGCGTTTGAATCGACGACGCCGAGCATCTAGGCTCGACCTTCGCTCTCGCTTCCAGGAGGCTGCCCTATCCGATGTCCGACGTCGCCCATGAAAGTCAGCTCTTCTTCGACGAGGCGCGCCTGCTGGCCGACGCGAAGTCGAAATCGGGACTCGATGATTTCGGTGACGAGGGATTTCGCGAGCCGCTTGGCGTCCTGCTCGGCTCGCTGCGCGACGAAGCCCCGCTGAACGAGCTGGGGCGCGCGACGTTTCGGGCCAGGATTCTCGAGAGTCTCGAGACCCGCCTCAAGACCCAGTACTGGCTGAGGCGACATCCGGAGATCCTCGACGAAGAGATCGAGGCGCCGATCGTCGTGATCGGACTGATGCGAACCGGGACGACGATGTTGCAGCGCCTGCTCGCGAGTGACCCGCGACATCATGCGGCGATGTGGTGGGAGACGCGGTACCCCGCGCCGCCGATCGACATCGATTGGAAGGCGACGGATCCGCGCATCGCGCCCGCCGAGGCCGAGGTCGCCGCGATCCTCGAGGCCGATCCGAGACAGGCATCGATCCATCCCTGGGACGCCCTTGCTCCCGACGAAGAAGTCCTACTCCTCGAACACTCGTTCCTCTCCCACGTACCGGAAGCCTTCGCGAACATTCCGACCTATCGCGCATGGATCGATCGACAGGACTGGACACCCGCCTACACCTACCTGAAGACGCTCCTCCAATCCCTGCAATGGCAGAAGCGTCAGCGCGGGCTCGTGCGTGAGCGTTGGGTCCTGAAGACGCCCGGGCATCTCGGTTATCTCGACACGCTCTTCGACGTCTTCCCAGGCGCTCGCGTGATCCAGACCCATCGCGACCCGGTCGAGACCATTCCCTCCTCGGCTTCCATGAACCATGCACTCTGGGCGCTCTACAGCGATGACGAGGGATCGAACGAGGCGGGTGCACAGATCCAGGAGCGCCTCGCCTGGGCGACGCGTCGATGTCTCGAGACCCGCGAGCGCGTTTCGTCGGATCGCTTCGTCGACGTCTGGTTCCGTGACGCGCTACAGGACCCGATCTCCGAGATCGCGCGCGCCTATTCCGTCTTCGGCACTGAGATGACGGACTCGGCACGGGCGGGGATCGAAAAGTGGAAGGCCGAACACCCGCGCGACAAGCGCCCGCCCCACGACTACAGCCTGGCAGACTACGGACTCACGGAGGCCGGCATCGCGGCTGCGTTCTCCGAGTACCGCAAGCGCTTCATCGAATCCCGAGTGTGACCCGCCCGACCGGGCCGAAAGAGACGGCGACGAGATGATCTCGAACCTTCGCGGACTGCTCGGTTCTCTCTTGGCATCGCTCGCCATCGGCTGGATGCACGCGGCGGTCGTGTTCGCTGCGTCCCCCGACCAGTCTCGTATCGATGCCTGGGTCGAACGCGAGTTGCCCGAGTTGATCGAGATCTATCGGCATCTGCATGCGCATCCCGAACTCTCGCTCGAAGAGAAGGAGACCGCGGCCTACGTCGCCCGCTTCCTGCGTGAGTCGGGTTATTCGGTCGAGAGTGGAATCGGAGGACATGGTGTCGTTGGCATCCTGCAGAACGGTTCGGGGCCGACGCTGATGATTCGCGGCGACATGGATGCGCTGCCCGTGACCGAGGCGACGGGTCTGTCTTATGCGAGCGTCGTGCGGACGAAGAACGGGAAGGGGCTGGATGTGGGGGCCATGCATGCCTGCGGGCATGATGTGCACGTCACGAATCTGCTCGGCACGGCGAAGCTCCTCGCGTCGATGCGGGACGCCTGGACGGGCACGCTCGTCATCCTGGCCCAGCCCGCCGAAGAACTCGGTCGCGGGTCCTCGATGATGATCGAAGACGGGCTCTTCGATCGCATCCCCAGGCCCGATCATGGACTCGCGCTGCATGTCGCCGGCGAGCTTCCGGTCGGGACGATCGGCTACGTCTCGGGCTGGGCGGCGGCGAACGTCGACTCGGTCGGGATCACGATTCATGGGCGCGGTGGACATGGTGCGCGGCCACATCAGACCATCGACCCGATCGTCGCGTCGGCGCATCTCGTAGTGGCGCTGCAGACGATCGTGTCGCGTCGCGTCGATCCAGCCGAGACCGCCGTCGTGACGGTCGGCTCGATCCACGGTGGCACGAAGAACAACGTGATTCCCGATGAGGTCGTCCTCGAACTGACCGTTCGATCCTACGCCGAAGACGTCCGCCGTCTGCTGCTCGACTCGATCGCGGAGATGAGTCGCGAGACCTGCGAGCTCTTCGAGTGTCCGCGTCCGCCGGACATCCGGATCAAACAGGAACACACGCCGGCCATGTACAACGACCCCGAACTCGCGGCGCACGCCGCCGTCGAGTTTCGCGCACTGCTCGGCGAGGAGAATGTATCGGTCGTGCCCGCGACGATGACCGGTGAGGACTTCGCACGCTATACGCGACGCGGCGGCTTCCCGACCTTTCTCTATCGACTCGGCTCGGTCGACGCCGATCGCTTTCGAGCGAGTGAAGAGGGGGGCGAACCGCTGCCTTCGCTCCATTCGAGTCGCTATGCGCCCGAGGCCGAACCGACCCTGCGCACGGGACTTCGCTCCATGGGACGACTCGCGCTGAGTCTCCTCGGACCGAAGAGCGCGGACTGAGCGTCGATCGCTAGGACTGGAATCCCGCGCGTCGGCCGGCGGCGAGGGCGACGATGATGTCGATGCGGCGCACAGCGTCTCGAATCTCTTCGGCAAAGGCGTCCCTGGCTTCCGTGACCTCGAGGCCGCCGGGTTCCAGCAGTCCGCGATTGTCGGCCAGCTTCAGGGCCGACTGGAAGAGGACCTTCGAGATCGAATCCGCGGCGTGGATGCGCTTCTGGAGTTCGTACTGCCGGCCGAGGCCGAGACAGTCCGACAGGAAGCGCTTCTCGTCGACGGGCTGCGCTGGGTCGAGAGTCGTCAGCTGGTCGGCGACGACGCGATAGCTCTCGAGGAAGGGGCGCAGGATGCGATGCGCGAGGAAGGGTTTCGTGCGACGGATCATCTCCTCGGGGTCGAGCTCGTAGGCTTCGATCCGCTTTTCCCATTTTCGATCCGTCAGTTCGCGCTCGGTGCGGATCTCCTCGCGGAAGATGTCCTTCTCCGGAAAGAAGAACTCGAACTTCAGCAGGTCACGCAGATTCATCACCTCGTTCCAGAAGATCTCGAGGAAGTTCGAACGCTGCCCCTCGATCGCATGCAGCATCGCCAGTTCGGAGATCGCGCTGCCGATGAAGAAATGGACGACGGTGTTTCGGTAGTAGGCGGCGGCAAGCTGCTGTCCTTCGCCGATGCCGTAGACCGTCTCGAGTCCGCCCGAGAAGCGCGTCAGCACGCCGTTCTCGACGAGCGCGTTCAGTGTGTACTCGACGCCTTCGTCGGTCTCGAGATGATCGAAGCCCGCGGTCGTCGGGAGTCGGCGCAAACGAACGATGTCGAGGAGATTCGTGAGGCTGTTGCGGGTTTCCGACACGGTCAGCGCCTGGCCGGTCGTGCCGAGCAGCGCGAGGGTGACGACTGACGTCGGAGTGATCGGTGTGACTCGATTGATCCGGACGGAGACTTCGAAGGCGAGCTTCTCGAGATCGAAGCGCCCGTCGGATTCGTCTGCATCGGGTCGAGCCGGGTCGCCTAGCTGGTGTCGCAGAGAGAGCGGCTCGCCGAAGGCGATGTGGATCTGTCCGTATCGCTTCTTCAAGCCCCGAACGAAGCCGACGAACCAGGAGAAGCTCTCCTTTTCCTTGGCTCCCCCCCGCTGTTCGGAGACGTAGCTCCCCACGTCCTGGATCTGGTCGTAGGCGATCGACACGGGAACGAAGTAGACGTCGTCGCTCTTTCCGCGTCGAAACGAATCGACCACGTTCGCGAGGAGCCCGTATCGAGGCGGGAGCAACTTCCCCGATCGCGAACGGCCCCCCTCGATGTACCACTCGAGCGGAAAGCGTTTCTCGATCAGGTAGTCGATGTAGTGCGCGAGGACGTGCTTGTAGACGGGGTTGTCCTTGAACGATCGACGGATGAAGAAGACGCCGCTGCGTCGGACGAGAGGGCCGAGCGGGAAGAAGTTCATGTTGATGCCGCCCGCCGTGTGGTTGGGCGGCAGGCCGCGTTCGTGGAGGGCGTACTGGAGAACGAGGTGATCGAGATTCGATTTGTGGGTCGGGAGGAAGACGACCGGATGTCGTTCTTCGAGCTCCGCGATCTCGCGCATCGACTCCTTGTCGTAGGACAAGGTCTCGTCGTAGCCGCGCGTGTACATCCAGTGGATCAGCTGCACGACGAGATCGATCACGAGGGGGCTGTGCGCCGCGGCGATCTCTTTCAGGTACCTCGCCGCTTGCGAAGCGAGGCGTGCGACGGTGGTATCCGTCCTTCCCTCGGTCCTCTGCTCATCGGCGATCTGCGCCAGTCCGCCGCGAAAGGCCGGCCGGCCGAGGATTTCCTCGTGCACCATGCGCGGCACCTTGTAGCGCGCGCCGCGCACATGTCGTTCGGCGCGCTCGAGCGCGAGCGCCGCCTTCTGCGAGACGAACTCGGGGAACCCGATCGTCTCGGACGATTTTCCGCCGCAGGCTTCCACCCATCGTTCGCGCAGGTTCGACGCGAGCGCCGGTTCGCCGGCCACGATCACGCATCGATCCGGATCACGCCGCCCGATCCAGAACTGGCGTATCCAGTTCGGGTCACGCGGATCGCCCCCCATGAGCAGGGCGGGTAGGCTCACGATGCGCTCGCCGTCGCGAAGGGGCGCGCGCCACACGACGCGGAGGGGCGCCATCAGGGGATCCCCCGCGATCGCCAGCGCTTCTTCGAGTCGCGGATCGAGGTGCTCGGCACTCTTCCGTCGCCGCGAAGAAGGGATCGGAATGATCTCGGCGGCGTGGCGCAGAGATGCTTGCGCCGCGGCGCCCTCGCCGGGTTCACGACCCGAAAGGGCGGGGTCGTGGGTCGCGATCCAGCGTTCGAGTAGGCGCCGCTCGAGGCGGCTCGACGAGTCGACGAGGAAGACCACGCGTTGATCGGGTATCACGTCCGGCCAGGCGGGTTCGGCAACCGATGTCGTGGGCGAAGCGGTTCCCATGATTCTCATTCTACCCGTTCTCGAAGTCGATGCGCGTGGGCTCCCCTTGGCGACGAAATTCGAGCGGCGCACGTCTCGGGGGCCGCCGCGACGTGAGCTATCGGTGCTTGGCGCGAAGCTCGATCTGCATCACACTGGACTGCGATATGGCTGTCCCCAATTCCTGTACCGCCGCGACGGCGGCTGCGATGCTCGAGCCCAGAGATCGCCTCGGTATTCCCCTCGGCCCGGGCCAACCGATCGGCTTCCTGCGCGCCCTCGGCGAGCGCGACGACTGGGTCGATCTCCGCGTCTTCGGCGCCTTGCTAGTCGAGCTGTTTCCGCTCTTTGCACATCCCAGTGTCAGCCTGCGCTCGGGGTTCTTCGGTCCAGCCGAGCGAGCGCTTCGCGCCGCGGGTCATCGCGTCGATTTCGTGCCGGCAGATTTTCGGCGCTTCCAGGAAATTGCGGAACGCTTCGCGCCGCGCGTGGTCGCGACTTCGGGTTCGCCGCCCGACGGTGAGGGTCGCGTATCGCTCTCGCTGCATGCGGGCGCGACGGTCGGCGAGGTTCTCGATGCGGCTCGCGATCCGCGTAGGCTCCTCGTCGTCGAGACGAGTCCGGGCTATCCGCGAACCCTGGGCCTCCCCCCGGAACATCGGCATTCGATCGCGCTCGAGGACATCGACGTCTGGATCGAAGGCGATACAAAACCGCCCGAGCTCCCAGATACCGATCCGGGTGCGCGGGAACTCGCGATCGCGTCGCATGTGGCCAGATTCGTCGAGCCGGGCGCGACCCTCCAGACCGGAATCGGAGGCATTCCGAACGCGGTCGTCGCGCTGCTCGCCGATGGACCGGGCGGCGACTACGGCGTGCATAGCGAGATGTTTACGACCGGCCTGATGCGGCTCCACGAAGCGGGCAAGGTTTCGAACAAGAAGGGCGTCTACGACGGAATGTCGATTGCGACCTTCGCGATGGGGTCGCGCGCGCTCTACGATTGGCTCGACGACGGGGATGCCGTTCGCTTCCTGCCCGCAGAGATCGTGAACGACCCAGCCATCATCTCGCGGAATCGGCAGATGATCTCGATCAATGGCGCTCTCTCCGTCGACCTGTTCGGTCAGATCGTCGCCGATTCGATCGACGGCGTGCAGCACTCGGGCATCGGAGGGCACGAGGACTTTCTGGCGGGCGTGGGGCGCATCAGCGCCGGGCGTTCGCTGGTCTGCCTGCCGTCGATGACGAAGGTGAAGGGCGCCGACCAATCGCGCATCGTCCCCCGCCTCGAAGCGGGGTCTGTCATCACGAGCCCGCGACACCAGATCGATGTCGTGGTTTCGGAGTTCGGTGCGGCCGAGCTCGCGGGGCGGACGGTGGCGGAGCGAGCCCGCGCCCTGGTCGACATCGCGCATCCCGACGCACGAGAAGAGCTGGGTCGTGCCGCGCGAGAGATCGAGAAGCTGGGCGTCTTGGCCAAGGACTGAGAGCCGCGCTCTCGGCTGACCGTCTCGATTGGATCGCCCCGGAACGGCGGCTAGAATCCCTCCCCAGCCGCCCGGATGCGCCCGCATCGAGGAGACCCCCCTGCGCATTTCCACTCGCCTGGCGCCGATCGCCCTGCTCGACTCCGCGACGGAAGAGCCCGTCCGCTTGGGAGACCTCTGGAAGGATCGCCCGGTCGTCCTGATTTTCCTCCGTCACTTCGGTTGACTGTTCTGTCGTGAGCAAGTCACGCAGTTGCGTGACCCGATCCAATCCTGGAAGGCTGAGGGCGTCGACGTCGTCATCGTCGGCAATGGCAGTCGCGACTTTGCCGAGGCGTTCCGCGAAGACTTCGAGATCGAGGGGTTACTCCTGCTGGATCCCGATCTGCATGCCTATCGCGCGGCGGGACTCCGGCGTGGGCGGCGCGAGATCGCGTCCCCTCGGCTGATCGGCAATACGATTCGTGCTCTACGCAGCGGAGCGCGGCAGACCTCTGTGCAGGGCGACCCATGGCAGCTCGGGGGACTCTTCGTCTTCGCGCCGGGAGGCGAGCTTCTCTTTCAGCATCGATCCGAGGTCGCGGGCGATCACGCTGGCCCCGACGAGATCGACGCGGCGCTCGACGAAGAGGCAGAGCCGGTCGACGAAGGCGCGCCGGAGACTTCGCCCCTTGGCGCCGCGATGCGCGCGCTGCGGCCAGCACTCGATACGTCTCCGCTGCTCTCCTTCGACCGGTTGGGCTTCCAGAGACATTCGGTGGGCTTCGACCCTGCGGATCTCGAGGTCGATCTCTACGGACGGCGTTGTCTCCTTTCGGGGGCGACGTCCGGCATCGGATACGAGACGGCGCTCGCGCTCGCGGATCTCGGCGCGGAGGTTTGTCTCCTGCATGGCGACCCGAACGAGGCGCGCGAGGCGGTCATCTCGATTCGGGAGGCCACCGGAAATACGCGAGTCGAGGCGGTCGACTGCGATCTCGCGGACGCGAGTTCGATCGACGAAGCGATTCGCGTCCTGGTGAAGGATCCCGTAGACGTACTCGTGCATTGCGCGGACGTGCTTCCCTCGGCTCGGATGGAGACCGAGGCGGGTCGAGAGCTCGCCTTCGCGACGCATCTCTTCGGCCCGCATCGCCTGACGCGCGGTCTGGTTCCCGCCCTCGAAGAATCGGACGATGCACGGATCATCTGGGTCTCCGCGAGCGTCATGTTGACGCAGCGACTCAACGTCGAGGATCCAGATTGGACGGAGCGCGAGTTCGATCGCTTGATCGCGTATGCGGAAACGAAACGCGCCCAGGTCGTGCTGGCCGAACTCTGGGCAGAGGCATTCGACGGCACCTCCGTTCATGTGAACTCGATGCACCCGGGCTGGGTCGACACACCCGTGATGAAGAGTGCGATCCCGATCGTGCACAAGATCGCGCGACCCCTGCTGCGGACCGCGGAGGAGGGCGCCGACACGATCGTCTGGCTCGCCGCTTCCCATGCGGTCGACGGTCGGTCGGGTCGGTTCTATTTCGACCGGCAGGCGGTGCGCACGCACTGGCTTCCGACGACACAGGAGCCTAGCGCTGATCGCGACGCGCTTTGGCAGCTCTGCGAGGACCAGTAGCCAGCACGCCTTGCTTCGCCCTGTGGCCTTGCGCATCGATCGAGCAGCAAGGCGCTGCATGTCCATTCGAGTCGCGAGTGACTATATTGACTCATCGTGTCGCGTAGCGATGCGGGGATGGCATGCCATCGGACAGAATCGCATCATCGCGATCGAGTCGTGACCAGCACGGGACGAACACGGAGAGTCGATCGATGAATCATGAGGTCTCGGACAGCGAAAGTCGCGGCGAAAGTCGCGGCGAGAGTCCCGCCGAAGAACGGCCCGGCGAAGGAAGTCGCAGCGAAGAAGGTCGTGGCGGCGAGTCCGCTTCGAGCGAGTCGACGCAGGGCAGATCCTGGCGCGCTTCACTCGCGCACGAACTCCGCACACATCCCTTCGGCTACATCGTGCTCGGCCTCTTCGTCGTCGCCGGCCCGATTCTGGCGCCCTTCGTTTTCCCCCAGGCCCCGCCGGCTGTCGCGATCGTCGGTGGTCTGGCCTTCGGGGCCTACGCCGCACTCTGCGCCGTTCCCCAGAAATTCTTGTAGGAGTCGAATCGATATGGGATCCCGAGCCGCCGCTGGTCTAGAAGCCTGGCATCGTGTCGTACGTGAAATGAACGAGGAGGCCCTCGACGAGATCCTCGCCGACGACGTCGTCTTCCATTCACCCATCGTGCACTCGCCGCAAGAGGGCAAGGCGCTCACCAAGCTCTACTTGATGGCCGCGTTCAACGTCCTGCCTGGCGACGCCGCGAAGGATCCCGCCGCCGCCAAGGCCGCCAAGGCCGCCAAGAAGAAGGGCGAGTTCGGCTATGTCCGCGAAGTGGTCGGCGAGAACGATCTCGTGCTCGAGTTCGTGACGAAGGTCGACGGCATCACGGTCAATGGCATCGACATGATCCGATTCGGTGACGACGGCAAGATCGTCGATTTCAAGGTCATGATCCGCCCGCTGAAGGCGATCCAGCTGATGCATGCGCAGATGGCGAAGATGCTCGAGACCTTGAAGCAGGCGGGCTGAACGCCCGTTCGACGGGTCCGAAGCGCGAAGCCGTCGCGCCCGATTCCGGCTGGATTCGACCCAGCTCCCGACCCGGTGCGACTCGCTCGCTATCCTCGGGCCGATGTCACCGCCTGCTCGTCGACGCTATCAGCTCCGAAATCCAGATTGGAACGACCAGATCGAAGGCCTGCTCGCCGCCGCGAGCCGCGAGGGAACCGAACCGCAGGATCTCGAACTGGTTCGCCAGCTCATGGTCAGCGCCGTTCACCTGCTGCGGGACGGCACGTCGCGCGCCGAGCTGAAGCTCGTGAACAGCGCGCTCAAGGAGCTGCGACACGCCTTCCGCGTCTTCGAGCCCTACGCCGAGCTGCGCAAGGTCGCGGTCTTCGGCAGCGCCCGGACCGCGCTCGATCATCCCGATTGGATCCATGCCCACGAGTTCGCCGAGAGGATCGTGCGCGCCGGATGGATGGTGATCACCGGCGCGGGCGCGGGCATCATGGGCGCCGCCCAGGGTGGGGCGGGTCGTGAGGCGTCCTTCGGCGTCAACATCCGGCTTCCCTTCGAGCAGGAAGCGAACGAGACGATCGCCGGTGACAGCAAGCTCATCAACTTCCGATACTTTTTCACGCGGAAGGTCGTCTTCGTGAAGGAGGCCCACGCGATCGCGCTCTTTCCCGGCGGATTCGGGACGCATGACGAGGGCTTCGAGGCGCTGACCCTCGTCCAGACGGGCAAGAGCGAAATGGTGCCGATCGTCTTCGTGGACGCGCCGGGTGGGAGCTACTGGAAGGACTGGCTCGAATACGTCGAGACGCATCTCGTCGATCGTGGGCTGATCTCTCCGGACGACCTGAATCTCTTTCGCGTCGCGGATTCGGTCGATGCGGCCGTCGAAGAGATCGAGGGTTTCTATCGCAACTATCATTCGAGTCGTTATGTGAGTGGTCGACTCGTCCTCCGTCTGCATGTCGCACCGACCGCCGAGCAGCTCGAAGCGCTGAACGACGAATTCGGTGGTCTGCTCGTATCGGGGCGGATCGAGTCGACCGAAGTCCTGCCGGGCGAGGATTCGGAGGTTCCCCATCTGCCGCGCCTGAAACTGCATTTCAACCGAAAGGCGGTGGGTCGGCTACGCGGCTTGATCGATCGCTTGAATGGCCTCGCCGCGGAGGCCGCGCCACCGCGCGACGCGCGTCGGCGAGAGATCTTCGCGACGCCGATGCCGGAGGATCAAGTCGAGGCCGAGTCCGACGAGGGTGAGTGACGGCGGGGTTGCGCATTGGCGCGGAAGCTCAGATCTCGAGTTCGACTTCAGAGACACCGTCGAGGAAGAGCGATGCGGTTCGTCGGGCGGGGAGTCCGCTGAAGGGCAGGGCGGCGATGCGCGCGAGACTCCGGCGTGCGAGTTCATGAAGGGGCGACCTTCCCATCATCAAGCGGGGCGGAAGGGCGGCGAGACGCTGGATCCGATCGATTTCCGGCCCGCGTAGTGCCTCGACGCGTCGCGCCCCTTCGTCGACTCCGCTTCCACGGCGTAGCGCCGGCACGAGCACGTTCGCCGAGACGATCGAATCGCGCAGGGCGAGGTTCAGCCCCTGGCCGCCCACGGGAGACATCGTATGTGCGGCATCACCGATCAGCAGCGTGCTCGGTCCGGCCCATCCCATGACGCGATCCGTCACGGCATCGAGCAGGAAGGGGTGGCTGACGTCCTGTCTCTCGTCGCGAAGATGAGCGGCGAGCTCGGGGTCGGCATGGCGACACATTCCGTCGATCCATTCTTCGATGCCTCGTTTTCGGAGCTCTCCGTACGTGCCCTTGAGGATCACCCATGCGACCTGGAGTCGGCCTTCTGGCGCGCGTACCGCGATCAGGAGATGGCCATTCCCGAATTCGAACCGAAGGCGACCCTCTTCCCAGGTCTTCGGATAGGGCATCTTGAACCAGACGACATCGAGGGGCGTGCTTCGCTTCTGGACGCGCGGAGCCAGGTTCTTCCGGACGATCGAACTCCGCCCATCCGCACCGATGAGGTAGGGGACGCGGATCGTCTCTTCGCCATCGGCACCACCGGTGGCGAGGCGGAGCGATATCGATCCATCGGACTCTCGCGTCAGGCCGCGAACCGAGGCGCCTCTTCGCAGCTCGAACGCGCCACTCGTCTGCGAGAGCGCGACGATTTTTTCGAGCAGTTCTGGTTGTGACACGGCGGTCGGCGGCAACGGACCCAGGCTCGATGCGTCGACATCGACGAAGCGCTGGCCGTTCAAGTAACCCTCGAGCCTTGCCGGCGAACTCGTCGAAATTCCGTCGAGCGAGATACCCGCCGATCGAAGTGCGCGAATCCCGCTCGGCATCAGGATCTCTCCGCGAAACTCGCGCGAGAAGTCCGAGTGGCGTTCGATCAGCAGCGTCTCGATGCCCCGGGAAGAGAGGAGATGGGCGAGGAGGGCCCCGGCGGGCCCCGCACCGACGATCGCGACCTGAGCGTGCATGACGAATCATCCAATCGGGAATGAGCAGGAATCCTAACAAGTTCCTGGTGGCCGTCGGAAATTCGGCGGGTCGCAACGCACTGCGTCGAAGACTCGTGCATGCCCGATCGAATCCCTTGGGGCGATGCTTGCCGTCGTCTCGGGAGTCACGGGAACGCGCGTCCGATTCCGTTATGATCCGAAGCTGCGTCATATCGGATGAAACGAGGAGCGGAGATGTCTGAAGTCCAGAGCTGGGATCAAGTGATCGCGACGTTGATGGGTCCCGGTGGTCCCTTCGAAGTCGAGGAACGCGAAATCGGCGATCACAAGATGAAGGTCTTCAAGGATCTGCCCGTGAGCCTGCGCGAACGCTTCGCGGTTGCGCGCCTTCACGGCGACAAGCCCTTCCTCGTCTACGAGGACGAGACCTGGACATTCACCGAGACGATGGCCCGCGTCGACGAGATCGCGGACGCCCTCGTCAATCGATACGGCATCCAGCCGGGGGATCGCGTCGCGATCTCGATGCGCAACTACCCCGAATGGATCATGTCCTTTGCTGCGATCGTCTCCGTCGGCGGCGTTGCGGTCTGCATGAACTCATGGTGGAAGGTGGACGAGGTCGCCTACGGGCTCGAGGACAGTTCACCGAAGGTGCTGCTCGCGGACATCGAGCGTTTCGAGATCGCGAAGCCGGCGCTTTCGCGACTCGGGATCCAGGCCGTGGTCGTGCGTCACGACGGCGACCTGCCCGAGGGCTTCGAGCGTCTCGCGGACGTGCTGACGCCAGGCGCGTCGATGCCCGACGTCGACGTTCGAGCCGATCACGACGCGACGATCCTCTACACGTCCGGAACGACCGGCTTTCCGAAGGGGGCGGTGTCGACGAATTATGCGGTGCTCTCTTCGCTGCAGTCCTTCGCCTGTCGTGCACTGGCGGGCGCCATGACCCAGCCCGTGAAAGAACCGAATCCTTTCGATACCTGCTTCATCCTGGCGGTGCCGCTCTTCCACGTAACCGGGCTCGTGCCCGTCATGCTCTCGTCGTTCATGAACGGCTTCAAGCTCGTCATGATGTTCAAGTGGAGCCCCGAGCGCGCCCTCGAGCTGATCGAGCGCGAGCACGTGACCCAGTTCGTCGGCGTTCCGACGATGACGATCGATCTCCTCGAGTCGCCGGACTTCGCACAGCGCGATACGTCGAGTCTGGCTTCCGTCGGTGGCGGCGGCGCGCCGATGCCGCCCGAGTACGTGGGCCGCGTCGACAAGACCTTCAAGCGCGCGCGGCCGGGACTCGGCTATGGAATGACCGAGACGAACGCGTACGGCCCCCAGATCTCCGGCGACGACTACGTCCTTCGACCGCGGAGCACGGGCCGCGCGATTCCGACCCTTCAGGTCAAGGCCTTCGACGCAGACATGAACGAGCTGCCCCCGGGCGAGGTCGGTGAACTCTGCTTCAAGGGGCCCAATCTGATTCGCGGATATTGGAACAAGCCGGAGGCGACCGACGACACGATCGTCGACGGGTGGCTTCGCAGCGGCGATATCGGCCGTGTCGACGAAGAAGGGTTCGTGTTCGTCGAGGATCGCGTGAAGGATATGGTCCTGCGCGGGGGCGAGAACATCTACTGCGCCGAGGTCGAGGCGATCATCTACGAACACGAAGACGTGCACGAAGCGGCGGTCTTCGGGATGCCCCACGACCGGCTCGGTGAAGAGGTCGCTTGTGCGATCCTGCCGAAGCGTGGCCGTTCGATCGATGTGGAGGTCCTGCGAGTTCACCTCACGGCGAAGCTCGCATCGTTCAAGATCCCGACGATCATCGAGGTCACGAGCGAGGCTCTGCCTCGAAACGCATCGGGGAAGATCCTGAAGCGCGACATTCGAGACGCCCTCATCGAGCGCGACGCCTAGCAGGGACCGACGTTCGGTAGGGAGTCGGGCGACGTTCGTCGAATGTCCGCCGTCAGTCGTCGTCGAGCACGGCCATGACGGGTGCGTGGTCGGAGGCCGTGAGGCCATCCTTCTTCTTGCGAAAGTCGCGATCGATTTCGACGGAACGAAGTCTGTCGACGACGGCATCCGTGCCGAGCAGGAAGTCGATCCGCAGGCCCTGCTTGCGATGGAACGCGCCGCCCCGGTAGTCCCACCAGCTGAACGCCTGGGTATCCGGCTCGAGCCTTCGGTAGAGGTCCTGTAGACCGAGGCCGATGACGCTCGCCATCCTCTCGCGTTCCTCGTCCGTGTGGAAGATGTCGCCCTGGAAGCGCTCCTCGTTCCACGAGTCGAGCGACTCGGGGACGATGTTGAAGTCGCCGCATAAGACCGCGCTCTCGTTTCGCCGAAGGAAGCCCCCCGCCCATTCGCGCAGGGAATCGAACCACGCGAGTTTTCGGGGATAGTCGTCGTGGTCGACGCTCTTGCCGTTCGGGCAGTAGAGCGTCGTGAAGTCGAGTGCGCGGTCTCCCTCGCCGACTCGGGCCCGAATCAGCCGAGAGCCAAATTCTCCCTGGTCCGGCAGTCCGGATTCGACCCATTCGATCGGCAGTTTCGAGAGGATCGCGACGCCGTTCCAGCTCTTCTGGCCGTGGACGACGGCTTCGTAGCCAAGGGCGCGGAACTCGTCGTGGGGAAAGAGATCGTCCGTCATCTTGAGTTCCTGGAACCCGACGACGTCCGGCTGACGCTCCTCGAGCCAGAGGCGGACATAGTCGATTCGGGCTCGCAGGCCGTTCACGTTCCAGGTGGCGATTCTCAAAGGGGGCTCTCTCTCGTTCGTTCGGCTCGGGGCTTCTGGCATGTTCGCGCGCACCGTCCGGACGCTCCGACTTCGAGTGAGGTCGCGCGGGTCGAACGATCGGCGGGCTCGAAGCGTATCACGCGGCATCGGGAATGGGCGCAGATCGCGCACCTCGTGCAAACCTCGCGCTGCGGCGGCTATTCTCTCCGTGCTCGGGTGTGTGTACAGGTCCGAGTGCCAAGGAGGAGGTCGCGAGCATGGGATTTCTGGGAAAGAAGTTGGAACTGCCGAGCCCGGAGGAAGCGCTGCCCGGCCGAAGGGAACGCATGCCGGTGGCGCGGGCGCACTTCGTGAACGGTGCCCCGCTCGACGATGCCTTCGAGGGCATGGAGAGCATCCTCATCGCGATGGGATGTTTCTGGGGTGCCGAGCGAAAATTCTGGGAGGCGCCCGGCGTCGTCAGTACGTCGGTCGGCTACGTGGCGGGCTTCACGCCGAACCCGACCTATCACGAGGTGTGCTCCGGCTTGACGGGACATACCGAAGCGGTCCGAGCGATCTTCGACCCGGCGGAGACGAGTTATGCGGCGATGCTTCGGGTCTTCTGGGAAAACCATGACCCGACGCAGGGCATGCAACAGGGCAACGATCGCGGAACCCAGTATCGCTCGGGGCTCTACTACTACGACGACGCCCAGGAGGCGCTCGCTCTCGAATCTCGCGAAGCCTTCCAGAAGGAACTGGACCGCGCGGGGTTCGGTCCGATCACGACCGAGATCGCAGCGGCGCCTCCGTACTACTTTGCCGAGGACGACCACCAGCAGTACCTGGCCAAGAATCCGCACGGATACTGCGGCCTCGGGGGCACTGGCGTGTCCTGCCCGATCGGCGTCGAGATCTAGAGAGAGATCGGAATCAGCACGAGCGCCTGATTGCCGCAACCCGGCGTCGAATCCAGGTGCAGCGGTACGCCGATTTCGCGCGCGAGTTCGACGCTCCGCGCGAGTGCAACTTCGCGCGGCGAGCCGTCGGTCTGCCCAGCGCAGACACGCTCGAGGGCGCTCGGCGGGAGGGCGCGCCCCGTATCGTGGATCTCGACGAAGACCCATGGCCCGCGTGCGAGCGCGATCGGTCGTGCGATGACCGGATGGGCTTGCGATACGTGCCCTCGCCCGGGACGCGTCGTTCCGGTCATGACGCTGATGCATCCCCACGCATCGCCCAGCGCCAGGAGCGAAACGCGCTGCAGCGTTTCCATGAGTTCCCCGAAGCGATCGGAATCGAGTCGGGCCGTCGGCAGTTCGTCGGCGAGGATGAGGTCGAAATGTGTTCGACGCATCCCCCCGGCGCTCGGGGGGCCCGACGCCCAGGTGCGGCGAACGTGTTCCGAGATCGAGATCGATCGGCCGCCGGTCGGTGCCGTCGCGTCCATCGGCGGCAAGGTCGGATCTATCTGGCTCGCCAACGAGCGCAGATCGGCTCCGGCGTCTCCGGTCGCGGAGGGATCGTCCTCTCGCCACTCCGGCAGGATGCTCGCGGTCGCGACGAACGCGTCGAGCTCGCCCGATCGATTTCGAATCGGCTCGACCTCGAGATGGACGTGGATCTCCTGCCCCTCGAATGTCTCGAAGGGAAACTCGAGCGTGCTCGAGCGGCCTTCGACGAAGCGCTGGCCGACGAAGTCGACGAGCTCGAGTTCGATTCCCGAAACATCGAGGAAATGGCTGATCGGCTTGTGCACCGTTTCGACGAGGGGAAAGCCGGTGATTCGGCTCCATGCGAGATTGGCCCATTCGACGACACCCGCTCGGTTGCCAACGAGAATCGCCGACTCGCTCGACTCTGCCCCTTCGGCGCGGACGCGCTCGATCGCGTTCATCACGCTGTCCGTCGAGTTTCGGGCGTCGGAATTCAACTGCTGCACGTGTGCCCCCCCCGGCCGATCGAAATCTAGCGCGAGTCGGGCCGGACCCTCTGAACGATCGTTCGGGTCCGCGCGGGCGTTTCTTCGGCGATGGATCGATTCGACGGTCGGACCCCGCGTCGGATCGAAGGTGTAGACTAGGAGCTGGATTGGAGAGGAAGGGGAGACGAGCAGGTGCAGGCGGAACGACCCGACGATCGAGATGGCGCGGCGAATCCCGCTGCGAACACGGCCACTTCCGAGTCCGGCGCGGGCACGACGCAGGCGGCTCCTGTCGAGCGACTGACCGGCAAGGCGGCGACGCAGGAACGCATCCTCGTGGCCGCGACCGAGCTCTTCCTTTCGCGTGGCTACGAGAACACGACGATCGCCCAGGTCGCAGAACACGCGGAGGTGTCTCGCGCGACGGTATTCTGGCATTTCAGCGACAAGGAGTCGTTGTTCCGCGAGTGCTTCAACCGCATTTGCGAACCCTTTCGCCTCTCGCTGCAGCGCGACTTCTCCGGGCTGCCGCCCGAGAAGCGCTTGCAGGAACAGGTCGAGCTCTATCAGTCCTTCGTGGCCGAGCACAGGGCCAACGTCGAAGGCTTCATTCGCTGGGCCCTCGAACACACGAGCTTTCGCGACTGGCTGATCCGAACCCTGTTGGATCTGCATCAGCGCTTCGGTGGCGCGCTCACCGAGTCCGTCGCCGAGATCGTTCCACGCCATCACGATCCGCACGCGATCGCCATGGGTCTGCTCATCATGCTCGATGGCGGGCTGCTTCTCTCGTACTTCGATCAGAGTTCACGATCGGTCGAGATGCGGCAGGCGAGCGTGCAGGCGATCCTCGACATGATTCCGCGTCGTACGGGCGGCGGCCTCTAACGGCTTTGTCGGATCCGGGGAATCCCATTCGCGCGAACCGCTCGCGACGACATCGAATCGAAGATCCGGATGAGATCCGCGCCGCGCTATCTCGAGCGGAATTCATCTCGCTCGCGCTGGTCCGAGACGAAGGCCTGTCGCCCCGCGGCGCCGAGCTCGTCGCCGCACTGCGCGCGGCCAACGTTACCGTCCTGTATGAGTCGGAGCGGGAGCTTCGCCGCATGTCGACCCTCGACGCGGTTCCCGAAATCGTCGCGCTCGCGGGTCCGCCGCGTCCGACGACGCTCGACGGCCTGATGGAAGCGGATGGACTCGTGCTCGTTCTCGTGGGTCTGCGATATCCGGGAAACGTCGGGTTCATCCTTCGCTCCGCCGAAGTCGCGGGGGCGGCGGGCGTCGTCGTGGTGAGTGACTGGACGGGTTCACAGATGGAAGAGGCGCTGCGCGTCGGCATGAGGCCCGACCGCTTCATGCCGGTCCTGGAGAGCGAAGCCGAGCTCGCGGTCTCGGCGGCGCGACGCGTGGAGCGACGTCTGATGGCGCTCGAGACGTCGGGTCGGAGAGCGCCCTGGGAGTCAGACCTGACTCGGCCGACGGCGCTCTTCGTCGGGAGCGAGACGACCGGAATCCCGGACGCGATTCTCGACTCGATGCATGACATCGTCCGGCTGCCGACCGACGGCTTCATCCCTTCCTACAACGTTCAGGCGGCGGTCGGGATGTGTCTCGGCGAATGGATCCGGCAGAACGCGCGCTGAGGTGAGCGCGTCGGGCTTTCGATCGGGTGTCAGTCGTTCAGCGCGATGATCGCATCGCAGCGATCGAGCCGATCGACGGAGCCTTCCTTGATCCGCTTGCAGCGCCCCTCGAGATCGACCATGCGTCGATTGATCCACGAAGCCGCGAGATCCAAGCGACGGGGATCCGCCTTGGCTTGCTTGAGCAGCTCCGCGCCCGCGATCACGCTCGCCATGACTTCGGCCAGCGATTGCGCGGACATCAGTGCGTAGCTGAAGTCGGCCAGTAGAGCGCCGGCTGCGCCGAGGATCTGCTTCATCCCCTCGAGCACCTTCTCGGCGTGCTCCTTCAACTTCGGATCCTCGAAGGCCTTGAGTTCCTTCTCGAGCGATTCGAAGACGACGCCGAGTGCGCCCTTGCCGATCTCCTTCAAGGCGAAGGAGACCTGGATCTCGGAAGTGCCCTCGTAGATCGTGGTGATGATCGCGTCGTTGTGCAGCTTGCCCGCTTCGGATTCGGCCATGAAGCCGAGGCCGCCATGGATCTGGATCGCGTCGCGACTGAGCGTGTCGGCGGCTTCCGTACCCATGTACTTCGCGAGGGGTGTGAGGAGTCGGACGCGCGTGTCGTTGCTCTCACGCAGGGCTTCGAGTTCCGTGCGTTCCCCCTCCGACAGTTCCGACGAACCATTCGCGGCGCGGGCGAGTGCATCGTCGATCGCGCGGTTCTGGTCGACCAGAGCACAGGCGCGATACAGGAGCGCGCGAGCGCCTTCGAGTTCGAGGGTCATGCGAGCCAGGCGATCCTTCATCAGCGGCTGCGAAGCGATCGACTGGCCGAACTGCACGCGATCGCGCGCGTACTGAAGGGCGACGGCGAGAGAGGCCTCTGCGATTCCGATGCCCTGTGCGGCGACACCGAGACGCGCATTGTTCATCAGAGAGAGCATGGCCTTGAAGCCGTCTCCGAGCTTTCCGACCAGGAAGCCCTCGGCGTGGTCGAAATGGATCGCCGCCGTCGGCGAGCCGTGGATGCCGAGCTTCTCTTCGAGTCGGGCGACGTGCACGCCGTTCTTCGTTCCGTCGGGCAGGGTGCGCGGCACGAGATAGAGGGAGAGTCCCTTGGTCGTCCCCTTCGACTGATCGAAGGTTTCCGAGTCGCGTGCGAGCACGAGATGGATCTCGCATCCGCCGTTGGTGATGAAGATCTTGTCGCCGTCGATGAAATAGCGGCCTGCTTCGTCGGTGGCGCGCGTGACGATCGCTCCGAGATCCGAACCGGCCTGGGGCTCGGTCAGGTCCATCGCACCCATGACCTCGCCCGACGCGAAGCGCGGCAGGTAGGTGCGCTTCAATTCCTCGGACGCATATTGCTGAATGTCTTCCGCGACGCCCGCCTGCAATCCCAGGATGGTCATCAGGCCCGCATCGGCGCGCGAGATCATCTGGAGGATGACGTTCGCCACGAACGAGGGCAGGCCGAATCCGTCGTACTCTTCATCCACACCGAAGCTGACCAGTCCGGCCTCGCGCAGCTTGTCGAGCGTGTCCTTGATATGCGGGGGGTAGATGACCTCGTCGTCTTCGAGGCGCGCGCATTCTTCCCAGCCAGCGCGGAGGGCGGGCGTGCTCTCCTCGCAGATCTGCGCCGCGGTCTCCAGGACCTCTCGGAGCGCTGCTCGATCGACCTCGAGGTCGCTCGACTCACCCTTTCGCCAGACGAAATAGGATTCCCAGTCGATGAGTTCCTGTAGATAGAGAAGGACGGCGTCGCCCAGATATGCGCTCATGTGTTTCTCCTCGGGATGGAGTCCGAAAGGACTCGCGTCTCCGGACGTTCAGCGGCGAGACCTTAGGGTCGGTCGGGACGACTCCAAGTCACGATCCAGGGGGAGCGACGATCCGCAGAGGTCGCTTCGATGGCTCAGAGTCGACCGTCGTCGGGCGCGCTGTCGTCACCGGCGTCGGGACGCATTGCTGCGGGGCGCATGTCGACGAAGTCTTCTTCAGAAGGGCCGTCGTCCTCTTCGGCGTCGGGCGCGTCGGTCTCGGAGGCGATTTGCGATTCGGACCGAGCCTCGGGCATCGGCTGTTCCTCGACGAGGGCCTCTTCGACCTTCTCCTCGAGCGGCGAGGGCTCTTCGGGCATCGGCTCGAGCAGGTCGGTTGCGGGCGGGCCCGACGGGATCGGCTCTAGAGCCTTTGGCGACGATGTGGCGCTCGGGACGGGGCCACGCAATCGGGCCAGACGCCCGGACTCATCGGCCAGATCCGGGGCTGGGCCGGACGAGTCGCGCTCCCGGGTCGCGCGCTGGGTGATTTCCTTCGTCTCGTCCATCTCCGGCGCGGGGGGCGCTTCGCCGCCCGAGAGCCAGACGATCGCGAGCCCGCCGACGAGAGCGAGGGCGGCGGCCGCTGCGATGGCGCGCGCGTGGCGTGCGACCAGCGTGCCGCGAATCGAGCGCAGTTCGTCCATCGAGACGGGTGCCGACAGGTAGTCTTCGAACTCGTCCGAGCCTCCCTCTACGGTGAAGTCGGCTTCTGTTTGCTGCGTCTCTTCTTCTTCTTCGTCGTCGTCGCGGTCCACTTCGCCCGCGTCATATTGCTCGGCGTCATCGAAGTGGCCGAGATCATTCGCGTCCGACGCCGCTTCGAGGTTCGACGTGTGATCGTTGTCTTCCGGCGCATCGGCCCCGGGAAAATGTTCGAGGGCGTCGCTCAGGCTCGGCGGTTGTTCGGCATCCGGCACCGTTTCGACGAGATCGATCGTCGGCGGTTCGTCTGACGGGTCTTGCGACGCCGAAGCCTGCTCGAACTCTTCGGCGAGCACGAGTTCGTCGAAGCTCTCGTCGGCGGGGGTGTCGCTGGTGGTTTCGTCCTCGGGGACGGCTTCGTCCTGGAGTGCGAACCCCTCTTCGTCCTCAGCGGTTTCTTCGCTGTCGAAGTGCATACGCTCGTCAGCATCGTCGCCGAGCTGGAAGGGCTCGCCGTCATCGTCGTTGTCCGATAGCTGGAACGGCTCGGCGTCGTCGGGACCGTCCGACAATTGAAACGGCTCGGCCTCATCGGGACTGTCCGACAACTGGAACGGCTCGGCCTCATCGGCTCCGTCCGACAACTGAAACGGCTCGGCCTCATCGGCTCCGTCCGACAACTGAAACGGCTCAGCCTCATCGGGATCGCCTGACGACTGGAACGACGTGGCTTCCTCCGAATCATCCGGTGCGTCGTACGTTTCGTCCTCTTCGGGGGTGTCCGGCGCGTCGAAGCTCCCTTCCTCTTTCTCTTCCGCGGCGTCGTGGACGTCGGGTCGAGCTTCGCTGCATACGTCGTCCTCGGTGATTCGCGGCGTCTCTTCTTCGAATTCGCCCGCGTCACAGAACGCGTGAACGAAGGGCGCATCGATCTCCCGGAGATCGCTCGACGCGGCTTCGGCGAGCAGCTGTTCGCAGAGCCCCGAGACGTCACCGGGGATGCCACCCGTGTAGCCGTGGATCGCGAGCGCTGCGTCGGGCGTGAAGAGTGTCTCGCCCTTCCATCCCGCGCGCTTCAGATGCTTTCGGATGTAGGGGTCGACGCCATCGCGGGGCAGTGGCGCGAATTCGAGTTGCAGGGTCTGGATCCGATCGAGCCACCAGATGAGCGGCGGAGGCTGCCCGTCTTCTGCGGGACCGAGCCGCGCGAGCAGCACGCTCTGAACGACGGGTTCATCCTCTTCGCTTCGATAGCTCAACAGGACATCGAGATGATCGAGGAATTCCTCCGAGGCCGTCTCCGCTTGATCGACGACGACGACGAGTCGCTTGTTACGTGCGGCTTCGAGGAGTCCGGAGCGCGGGAGTCCGCCCTTTTCGAGATCCCATTGCTTCGCGAGCGAACCGCGCTGGGATTCCCAGACACGCGACGGGTCGAGCACGACGGCGACGCAGGTGTCTTCGTCCAGTAGTTTCGGGAGAGCACGAGCGAGACTCGTCTTGCCGAGACCGGGTCCGCCACTCACACAGATTCGGGCGACGCCTTCGTCGAGCCCGTCGCGAATCTTTTCGAGCGCCTCGCGCAGCGCCTTCGTTCCGAGAACGACCTGGGTACCGGTCTTCCCTTCGAAGGGAGACTGTTCGAGCTCGAAGAACTGCAGGTATGCGGACATGTACGGCGACGACCAGTCTCGGTGGGAGGCAACGCTTCGGATTTACACGAGAAATCGGACGGTCACGC
>Ga0315338_1001681_pt1 | contig 25848 bp, 21 predicted proteins | sample ASW8metaG_FD_204518 | JGI IMG/M metagenome (GOLD analysis project Ga0315338, IMG submission 204518) | Ammonia-oxidizing marine archaeal communities from Monterey Bay, California, United States - ASW #8 | ecosystem: Environmental > Aquatic > Marine > Coastal | place: USA: California | collected... | reverse complement strand
GCGTACTCGCGACGATGCAGGCCATTCCCTCGGATTCGACGTTCTCGGGACAGGAATGGCGCGCGCTCTTCCTGGAGCAAGCGGGCATGACGCTGGCGTTCTGCGCGCTGTTCGTCGTATCGATTCGTCTGCTGATGCGCTTCCTGAGCCAGCGGCAGCTGACCTGGGCCGCCTTGTCGATTGCTTCGCTCGGCGTGGGGCTTGCCCTGTCGGGTTCGGGCAACGACGAACTCGCGCGAGATTCGCTCGGGGCGGCGCTCGGTCTGGCAGTCGTCTGCCGAATCGTGCGAACGCTCCGACGACACGACGGCGTGGCGACCGTCGAATCGCTGCTCTGGATTTCGGCTGCGGGCCTGCTGCCCGGCGCGATCCTCACGATCGCTGAAGCGGGTCCGCGCGAAGTCGGCCTGGTTGCTGCGACGTATCTACTCGGCGCGCTCCTGGGCGCGATCGTTCTCGGCTTGATTCCTCTTGCCATCGCCGGATTCGTCGCGATGCGCAAATCGGTCGAGTGGTTCATCGCGATTCGATACCTGTTCGCGAAGCGACGCCAGGTCTTCATCTCTGCGATCACGGCAATCTGTGTCGGCGGGATCGCGGCCGGCGTCTGGTTGATCATCGTCGTGCTCTCCGTGATGAACGGATTCGAGCAGACCTGGCGCGACGAAATCCTCGGCAATCGCGCCCATTTCACGGTCCACAGCAGCTTCGGTCCCTTCGTCGATTACGACGAGATCCTGGAGATCGTGCGGGCGATCGACGGCGTCGAGGCCGCCAGTCCTTACATCGATGCCGAGGGCATGGTGCGCGGCAGCCAGGGTCAGATCGCGAGCGTCCGTGTCCGCGGTATCGACCCCGAGAGCGTGGGCGACGTGACGGACCTCGAGAGCGACATGCAGTTACTGCGCGACGAGAGCGTGGCGAACCTGTCGGAGCGATTCGCGCGGGTCGACCCCGAGGACAAAGCGCCAGGCATCATCATCGGCGGGCACCTCTCGATGACGATGGGACTCGGCGTCGGCGATCGACTGCTGCTGATCTCGCCCTTCGGCGGCCCACCCACGCCCCTCGGCCCCGGCCCGAAGCTGAAGCGCTTCACGGTCGTTGGGATCTTCGAGTCGAGCTTCTACCAGTACGACGAGGCGTTTACCTATACGACGCTCGGGGCGGCGCGCGATTTTCGCAAGACGGGTGACGTGATCGACGGGATCGAGGCGCGGACCGTCGACCACTATCGGTCGCAGGTCGTCGGACGCGAGGTCCAGCGGGAGCTCGGCTATCCCTACTACACGCGCGATTGGAAGGAGGTCTTCCCCGCCTTCTTTCAGGCGCTCAAGACCGAACGCGTGATGATGTTCCTGCTGCTCACGATGATCATGGTCGTCGCGGCGTTCGTGATCGTGGCCACCCTCGTCATGATGATCATGGAGAAGTCGAGCGACATCGCGATTCTGAAGGCGATGGGTGCGCAGGACTCGATGATCGAGCGCATCTTCGCACTCGAGGGCACGCTGATCGGGCTCGTCGGGACGTTGATCGGCGTGGCATCGGGGATCGCCGTCACGGGCCAGCTGTCCTGGATTCAATCGAAGATCGAGACCATCACCGGAATCGACACGCTGCCGGCGAGCGTCTACCAGTTCTCCGAGCTGCCCTCGAAGGTCGATCCAATGCAGGTGGCCGGGGTCGCGGCGATCGCGATGATCCTTTCCCTCGGCGCGACGCTGCTGCCCAGTCGGCAGGGCGCGCAGATCGATCCGGCCGCGGGGTTGCGACATGAGTGAGGCCGAAAGCGGATCGCCGCTGGTCGAGATTCGCGGTCTCGAACGTTCCTTCCAGACGGGAGGGGGCGCGATCGAGGTCCTGAAGGGCCTGGACCTCGACATCGCGGAGGGCGATCGCGTCGCGATCGTCGGCCAGTCGGGTGTCGGCAAGTCGACCTTCCTCCACATCCTCGGGACGCTCGATCATCCGGACGGCGGGTCGATCCGCTTTCGCGGAGAGGACGTCTTCGCTCGTTCGCGCGAAGCGCTCGCCGACCTGCGCGGACGCTTCCTCGGGTTCGTCTTCCAGTTCCATCACCTCCTGCCCGAGTTCAGCGCGATCGAGAACGTCATGATGCCCGGCCTGATCCAGGACATCGCGCCCGACGAGATGCGTGTGCGGGCAGAGACGATGCTCGGCGACGTCGGGCTCGCCCATCGAATCGATCACGCCGTGGGAAAGCTCTCGGGTGGAGAGCGCCAGCGTGTCGCCGTCGCGCGTGCCCTCGTCCTGGATCCGCCGCTGGTCCTCGCGGACGAGCCGACCGGCAACCTCGATCCAGCGACGGGCGATCAAGTGGCCGACCTGCTCTTCGAGATGAACCGCACGCGCGGAACGACCCTGGTCGTCGTGACACACAGCAAGCGCATGGCCGATCGGCTCGGGCGCGTGCTCGTCCTGAACGAGGGCAGGCTCCGTGACGAAGACGCGGGTTCCGCGGTCGTTTGAGCAATTCTCCGCGAGCCCATCCCGAGCTCGAGAGGCCCGGCGTGAAGTCGGCCTTGGACACCGTGAGACGGGGTGCGGTTGCGCGTTCGGCGCCTTCGTCATCGATCGCCCGCCGAGACCCTAACTCCCCGTGCTTGCGACGCTTATTGGGCGGATTCGCGCTTGAAAGCGCAGGGTCCGTCCCATATCTTTCGCCGACTTGAAGCGCCCTCCCGGAGAGAGCGGGTCCCACGTGGGGTTGGGATTCGGCGCAACGTTCGCATCGCGGAGCGGGCTTCGGGAGTTCAGTTGCAATCGAGCGTGATCGACAGCGACAGAGGTGGAGTTCGAAGTGCGGCCCTGGTCGCGCTGGCCCTTTCGCTGAGCTTCTTCGTGGGAACCGCGAGCGCGCAATCCGCGAGCGGACCGGTCGAATACGGCGCCATCGATGCCCCCGCTCCGACGGCCGCCTCGAAGCGCATCGTCATCCTCCCCTTTCGACTGCATAGCGCGGAGTCCCTCGGGTTCCTGAGCGGCGCGCTCGACGAATTGCTCGCCAAGCGAATCGAGGCGGGCGGCGAAGTCAGCGCCGTCGCCTGGGGTGATCTCGAAGATCGCGCGGGCATCGACATCCCGGAGACGGATGCGTCGGACGCCAGTCTGCGACGGGTCGCCGCGCAGGTCGGTCTCGACGGGGTCGTTTCGGGCAGTCTGACGGAACTCGCGGGTCGCTTCAGTCTGGACGTGCGAGTCACGCCGAGCGAGGCCGGCGCCGCGAGCACGAGCCTCGTGCTGGCAGCGGGAAGCGATCGAGAACTCCTCGACCGCCTCGGCGAGTTGGCCGAGCGGATCACGGCGACCGTCCGGGGCGGCACGCCCGATCGCGTCGTCGAGGTCATCGTCGAGGGCGCCGACTCGATCGAGTCCGAGTTGAGGTCCCGCCTCCGCGTGCGGCGTGGCGCGATCTTCGACGACGTCGAGGTCGAGGAGGACCGCCGCCGGCTCGCCGAGGATCCCCGGATCACGAATGTGACGGCGCGCGCGCAGTCGATCGAGGAGGGCATCGTCGTCGTCTTCAAGGTCCTCCGCGCCAACCGGATCCTCGGAGCCGAGGTGCGTGTCGGCTCGGAAACGACGGTCCTCGACGTCGAGATTCGCGGCAATCGGCGCGTCGAGACGGACGCGATTCGCACCCGGATCCGAACGGCGCCCGGAGAGCCCTACGACGTGGGGCAGGTCGCGCGGGACGTGAGGTCGATCTTCACCCAGGGTTTCTTCGAGGACGTGCGCGTCCTGGTGGACGAGTCGCCGGCCGGTGTGCTCGTGATCTTCGAGGTCGAGGAGAGTCCGATCGTTCGCGAGATCGCGGTCGAGGGAAACGACAATCTCGACGGGGACAAGATCAAGGAAGCGCTGACGCTGACGACGGGGGCGCCGCTGGACTATCCGCTGCTTCGGGAGAATGCCGAGCGGATCAAGGCGCTCTATCGCAGTGAGGGGTACTACCTCGCGGACGTCGGGTATCAGGTCGAGGACATCACGGAGGGCTCGATCTCGATCGCCTTCACCGTCGACGAGAAGGAGAAGCTCAAGCTTCGCAAGATCGAGTTCATCGGGAACGAGGCGTTCTCGGACTCCGATCTCGAAGATGGCTTCTCGACCCAGACCTGGAAGTTCTACTCAATCGTGTCCAGCTGGTTCGATCGAACGGGGACCTATTCCGAACCGATCTTCCTGCGCGACCTTCGCCTCGTCGAGAAGAAGTACGCCGACAGCGGATACGTGCAGTCCCGCGTGGGAGAGCCCGAAGTGGAGGCGAACGAGAAGGGCCTCTTCGTGAGTGTTCGGATCGTCGAGGGGCCGCAGTTCAGCGTCGGCGACCTCAGCGTGGAGGGCGACGAGACGATCGATCTCGAAGCGCTCCGCAAGAAGATCCAGCTCTCCGAGGGCGAGATCTTCAATCGTTCCGATCTGACCTCGGACGTCGAGATCCTCGAGGCGCATTACACCGATCGAGGCTTCTTCTTTGCGAACGTGAATCCGATCACCCAGACCGATCAGGACGATCTGACCGTCAACGTCGAGTTCGTCGTCGAGAAGGGTCCGCTCTACTTCGTCCGCAACATCGACATCCACGGAAACACTCGAACGGTCGACAACGTGATCCGCCGCGAGATTCGCCTGGTCGAAGGCCAGCTCTATTCGGCCCGGGCGCTCCAGGTCAGCAACTTCAGGATTCGTCGCCTTGGGTTCTTCGAGGACGTCGCCTTCGAACCGAACACGACGGAGGATCCCTCGCAGCTCGACCTCGACGTCAATGTCGTCGAGCGTCCGACCGGCGCGTTCAGCTTCGGCGCCGGGTTCTCGTCCGCGGACAGCTTCATCTTTACCGCCTCCCTGTCCCAGTCGAATCTCTTCGGTCGCGGATATGGGGCCAATATCTCGGCCGACATCGGTGGCAATTCGAGTCGCTTCTACATCTCGCTCACCGATCCGTACTTCCTCGGTTCGACTTTCAGTTTCAGCACGACGGCCTTCCTCACCCAGGTCGACTTCGACGACTTCAAGCAGGAGCAGCAGGGCATCGAGCTGGCCCTCGGACATCCGCTGACGATCGACAACCGCGCGTCGGTCTCGCTTCGATACGGCTACGCGGATCGCAAGGTCGAGCAGACCACGAGCGTGAATGCGCTGGCCGCGCCGATCAGTCGCCAGATCCTGCAGGGTCGACAGAGCACCAGTCGGATCGGCATGACGCTCGGCATCGATACGCGCAACGATCGCTTCGCGCCGACCGCGGGCTATGCGGCGAGCGGCACGCTCGAGTACGCGGGTCTCGGTGGGTTCTCGAAGTTCATGAGCATCGAAGGCCGCGCCGGGTATTACTTCGGCGCGCCGGACTGGCTCTTCGAGCGGTCGACCTTCGTCGTCAGTACGCGCATCGGCTATGCGCTGCCCTTCAATTCGACGAGTGACTTCGATCTGGTGGGGCAGAGTTCGACGACCTGTGCGGATCCGCAGAACTGCATCAATTCGGGCGACCTCGACAACATCGACGACGACGTCCAGCTCCCCCTCACCGAGCGTTACTTCCTCGGCGGACTCGGCGCGACACGACTGCGTGGCTACGAAGGTCGGTCGGTCGGTCCTCGAAGAACGGAGCTGCGTTTCACCGACATCAACACGGGCCGCGTCTTCCATCCGGTCGGCACGCGCCTGATCTCGAACCCCGCGACGGGTCAGCTGGCGACACTGTGCGACGACACGCCCACCAGTCCCACTTTTGGGAACGGGAACGGCAAGTGCAATTCGACCGGTGATAAGAAGTACAACGATTTCGACGACGTCGACGAGACGCAGGTGATCGGCGGTAGTTCCTACATCAGCAGCAGCCTCGAATACCGCTTCCCGATCTCCGAAGAGGTCGGTCTGATGGGCTTCGGCTTCATCGATGGCGGCAACGCCTTCATCGAGGGGGATGTGTTGTTCGATGCGAGCGAGTGGCGCTACGGTTACGGCGGTGGTGTGTTGTGGTTCTCTCCCTTCGGTCCTCTGCAGCTCGTGCTCGGATTCCCGGTCTCCCCGGAATCCGATGAGTCGAGTCCAGTCTTCGAGTTCTCGGTCGGAAGTCTAGGAATCTAGTCGGCCGGAGGGTTTCGCGGTTCCACGATGGGGCCGCCACCGAATTCCGCTGCGCGTTCGAGACGAACGCGCCCAAACAATCGACCGAGATCGACGCTGCATGTCGACTCGGAATGAGGAGTCGAAAGACGATGAGGATCGATAGGACCCTACTTCTGATAGCCCTGGCCCTGGCGCTCGCCTGGGGCACTGGCGCGACCGATGATCCGGCCAAGCTCGGGTTCGTCGATGTCGAGCAGGTGCTGGCCACGGTCGATAGTGGCAAGGCCGCGCGGGAGGAGCTGGAGCGGAAGTCGCGAGAGGCCCAGGGGCGACTGGCGCCGATGGTCGAGCAACTCGAGGCGATGCAGAAAGAACTGCAGGCCAAGCAGTTCGTGATGTCCGAGGACGCCGTGCGAGCGAAGCAGCTCGACCTGGTCGAACTGAAGAATCGATACGAAACCAAGGCGAAGGAAGAGGAAGGGCAGTTCAAGATCGATCAGCAGCGTCTGATCGGCCCCCTCATCGAGAAGCTCGAGACCGTGATCAAGGAAGTGGGTCGCGACAACTCGTTCTCGGCGATCATGAGACTCGACGCGCCCAGCCTGGTGTATGCGCGTGAGGCCCTGGACATCACGGACCTCGTGATCAAGAACTTCAACGGAAAGGGCTGAGTCCTTGCCCGAGATCCACCCGACCGCGTGTGTCGAAGACGGGGCGATCCTGGCCGACGATGTCGTCGTCGGCCCCTTCGCCTTCGTCGGACCGGAGGTCGAACTCGGTCCTCGCGCGGAGGTGGGCGCGCACGTCACTCTGCTCGGCCGTACGCGAATCGGAGCGGATTGTCGGATCTTTCCCCATGCCTGTCTGGGCGCGGAACCCCAGGATCGCGCCTTCGACGGTGAATCAACGAGCCTCGAGATCGGTCCTCGGACCCAGGTCCGCGAACAGGTCACGATCCACGTCGGGACGACGCGCGGTGGCGGCTGCACGAAAATCGGCGAAGACAACTACCTGATGAACGGTGCGCATATCGGCCACGACTGCCAGATCGGAAACCATACGATCATCGCGAGCTTTTGTGGGCTCGCCGGGCATGCCCAGGTCGACGACTTCGCCGTCCTCGGGGCCTATACCGGGCTGCACCAGTACGCGAGGGTCGGCGAATCCGTCATGGCCGCCGGCGGCTCGAAGCTCTCCCTCGACGCGCCGCCCTTCGCGATGGTGGCGGGCGATCGCGCGCGCATAGTAGGGCTGAATTCCGTCGGGCTCCGACGTCGCGGATTCCCGGACGCGACGCGTCGGCAGATCAAGCATGCATTCCACTTGATCTTTCACTCGAAGCTGCGACTCGAGGACGCCCTTGCGCGAGTGGACGAAGAGATCGGTGGCGTTCCCGAGGTCGAGCGACTGGTTTCGTTCCTGCGAAAGACGGAGCGCGGTTTCTGCCGCTGAGGAGCGGAATGGAGCAGGGAGGCGAGGGGATGGCGCTCGGGCTGATCGTCGGCGCTGGGACTCTGCCGATCGATGCCGCTCGGCTGCTGCTCGACCAGGGCCATCGGCTGACGGCCGTCGCCTTCCACGACATCACGGATCCCGCATTCGCCGAGATCGTCGCAGAGACGCGCTGGGTACGTCTCGGCGAACTCGAGAACATGGCCGAGGCGATGAACGAGCTGGGTGCTCGTCGTCAGCTCCTCGTCGGCAAGGTCGCCAAGGGACTGCTCTTCGAGAACCCGGGCGTCGCGCGCCCCGACGCGGAGGCGATGCGCCTGCTGGCGACGGAGAAGGATCGCGCAGACGAAGGCTTGATGGCCGCGATCGTTCGTTGGATCGAAGGACGCGGTTTCGAATTCTGCGATCAGGGCGAGATGCTGCAGCCTCTGCTCGCACCTCACGGCCCGATCGGTGCGCACGCGCCGGACGAAAGGCAGCTCGCCGACGAGGCGATCGCGAGGCCGATCGTGCGTGAACTCGGTCGCCTGGGCGTCGGCCAGTGCGCCGTCGTGAAACAGGGAAGCGTGCTCGCGGTCGAGGCGATCGAAGGGACCGACGCGATGATCGAGCGCGCGGGTCAGCTCGGAGGTCGAGGCGCGACCGTCGTCAAGACGGCACGGCTCGGCCAGGATCGGCGTTTCGATCTTCCGGCGGTCGGCCCGGGCACGATCGAAGCGATGTGTGCCGCCGGAGCCTCCGGGCTCGCGATCGAATCGGGATCGACGCTGCTGGTCGAGCGCGACCGCATGATCGAGCTGGCCGATCGCGAGGGGATCGCGATCTGGGGCTTCTCGCCCGATTCCGCGCGGGACCCGTCGTGAGCGCCACCCGCGTCGGCATCATCGGTGCCGGTCCGATGGGCGGACTGCATGCGCGGACCGTCGCGCGTCGCGCGCGGTCCGATGCTGACTGCGTGCTGGTCGCCCTCGTGGATCATCATCCCGGTCGTGCCGATGCGCTCGCTTTCGAGTTCGGGGGCCGCGTCCTGGATGAACTCGAAGAACTCGACGGCGAGGTCGATGCGGCGATCGTATGTGTCCCGACCTCCGCCCACCTGGCGGTCGCCGCACCGCTTCTCGAACTCGGACTCGATCTCCTCGTCGAGAAACCACTCGCCGCAGACGTCGAGGGGGGTCGCCGGCTCGTTGGGCTGGCGCGAGAGAAGGATCGTATCCTGCAGGTCGGACATATCGAGTGGTACAACCCCGCGTGGCGCCGAGCTGTGGCGGATTCGGCTCCGCCCGATTCGATCGAGGTCGAGAGGATGCAGCCAAGGAGTCCGCGTGGGCTCGAACTGGATGTCGTGCAGGACCTCATGATCCACGATCTCGATTGGGTGACGCGATGGCTCGCAGGGCAGGGTGACGAGATCGTCGATCTCGACGCGACGGGGCGCTGCGTCGTCAACGACAAGCTCGACGAAGCCGAAGCGAGGCTGCGATTTCGATCGGGGCGTGTCGTCGTCTTGCGCGCGAGTCGCGTGCACGCCGAACGAAGACGCTGCGTACGGATCGAGTCCGATCGCGGAGTCACGACCACCGACCTTCTTCCTCTCGAAGCGGCGGCTCCGGACGCGCTGGACGTTCAGTGGGCGCATTTCCTCGAATGCGTCCGAAGTCGCAAGCGACCCGAAGCAGACGCGGCGATCGGTGTCGACGCCCTTCGCCTCGTCGACCGGGTGCGCGCGGCGATCGGCCCGGACCCCGGGAAACCGGTCGCGTGACGACGATCTTGCTCTCCGCCGGGGACCTGTCGGGTGAGCGCCATGCCGCCGATCTCGTTCGGTCACTCCGCGAGCGGCTCCCGGACGCCCGCTTCGTCGGCATGGGCGGACGAGCGATGGCGGACGCCGGCGTCGAACTGCACGTCGATCAGCGCGACCTGGCGATCGGCGGGATCTTCGAGATCTTCTCGCATCTGCCGCGCGTGATTCGCGCCTGGCGCGGCATGCTGCGCTGTCTTCGCGAGACGCGACCCGATCTCGTGGTGCTGGTGGATTCCGGGGGCTTCAATCTCGCCTTCGCCCGTCGGGTTCGCATTCGCTCCAACGCGAAAATTCTCTACTACATCGCGCCGCAGGTCTGGGCATGGCGACGCGGCCGGATGAAGCGGCTCGCCGAACGCACGGACCGGATCGCGGTCATCCTCCCCTTCGAGCCCGACTTCTACGCGGAGCACGGAATCGAGGTCGACTTCGTCGGCCATCCATCGGTCGGCAAGACGGTCGTCCTTTCCGAGGCCTCCGGCACATCCGAGACGTCCGAGGCCTCGCAAGGATCGCCACGAGCCCGAGCCCTCGCACGCCGATCGCTTGGGATCGACGAAGCGACGCCTCTGCTCGGTCTCTTTCCCGGGAGTCGGCGCAACGAGCTGGTTCGACATCTTCCCATTCAGCTCGACGCGTTTCGGCGTCTGCGTGAAGGTGCGGTCGACGAAGAGGCCGGCGGTGGGGCCGGCGGAGAGGCGAGCGGAGAAGGCCGAACGAAGTTTCTGCGCGCGATCGTCGGGCTCGCTCCCAATCTCGAGATCGACGAGGCCCGGCGCGTCGTCGAGGCGCATGCGCCCGGACTCGAATACGCGATCGACCTGGTGCAGGCGGAGGACGGACGAGTACTCGATGCCTGTGACGTCGCACTCGCGAAGCCGGGGACCATCACGGTCGAGTTGATGCTGCGCGGCAAGCCGATGGTCATCGTCGGCCGAGTGAATCGGGCGACGGCGATGATCGCGCGACGTAGTCTGCACGTCGCATGGCTCTCGCTCCCGAACCTCATCGCGGGCGAAGAGATCGTGCCGGAGCTGCTGCAGGGGGCGGCGGTCGGGGATCGTATCGCCGCGGAACTTGCGCCACTCTTCGGGGGCGAGGCGCGGGAGCGACAGATCGAAGCGCTGGGTCGCGCGCGTCTCCAGCTCGGTGACGCGGGGGCGGCTGGACGTACGGCGGCGATTGTGGAGGAGATGCTTGGGACCGCTGCGACATAGTCTGGCCTTTCTGACGGCGCTCGGTCTGACCCCCGTCCTCGCGGCGGCGCTGATCGCGCGTCCACGCCTTCGACAGGAGCTCGGCGAGCGATTCGGCCGGATCCCGATCGCCGATCGAGAACGTATCTGGGTGCACGCTTCGAGTATTGGCGAAGCGAAGGCCGCATGCCGATTGGTTCGCGCCCTCGAAGAAGATGGCTTCCCTGTTCGTGGCTCGACGTCGACGCTGGCGGGTCGGAACATCTTTCGCCGCGACCTGCCCGAGATGCCGTCGAACCTGGCACCACTCGACCATCCCTGGTGCGTCGAGGCCAGTCTGCGTCGCGGGCGTCCCCTTCTGTCGGTCTTGATCGAGACGGAGCTCTGGCCGAGTTGGATCGCCGCGTGCGCGCGCCGCGAGACACCGGTCGTCGTCGCTTCCGGTCGCCTGTCCGATCGTTCGTTCCCGCGCTATCGCAAGCTTCGTCCCCTGCTCGGTCCGACGTTGCGACGGATCGACGCCGTCGGTGCGCGAACGGACATCGACGCCGAGCGCTTCATCGAACTCGGCGTGCCCGTCGATCGTGTGCGCGTCACAGGCGATCTCAAACTCGATCCTCCCACCGAACAGCCGGCCCTGGCCATCGATCTGATCCGCGCGCTCGCGGATGCCTCCGTCGTGGTCGGTGGCAGCACCTACCCGGAAGAGGAGAGGGCGCTGCTCGATGCGTTCGATGCTGCGGAAAAGGCGGGGCATGGTTTCATCCTCGTTCTTGCGCCGCGTCAGGTCGGGCGGGCGGCGGAACTCGTGCGTGCTTGTGAGGCGCGGCGACGCCGAGTGCATCTACGGAGCCGGCTCGAGGGTCGTCATCTCGTGCCGGGCGAAGTGCTCGTCCTCGACACGCTGGGTGAGTTGGCCGCGATCTACGCGACCGCGTCGATCGCCTTTGTCGGCGGGACCTTCGCGCCGGTCGGCGGACATAACCTCGTCGAGCCGGTACACGCTGGCTGCCCGGTGCTTTTCGGGCCGCATTTCGAGAACAGTCGCAAGGTCGTCGGCATTCTCGAGGTCGGGGACGCGGGCCGCTGTCTCGGGAGTCCGGAGGAGCTCGACCCCGCCATCATCGAGGCCTTCGATGATCTCGAGGCGTGCCGCACGCGCGGCGAGATCGGCAGGGAGAATCTCGAAGCCCATCGAGGCAGCGTCGATCGGACCCGGGAAATGATCGAGGAGGTGCTCGACCGAACGGGCCGACTCCTCCGCGCCGGACCCGAAGCGACATGACGTCGCCCGAAGCGTCCGCGAGCGCCGAAGAGGCGATGCGTCGTAGCGGCGTCTGGCGGGGGCTCGCGGTCGGATCGCTTCGCTTGGCGTCCGTCTTCTATGGACTCGGCGCGCGGACGCATCGCGCCTGGATGCGCTGGACGTCCGCGGATCGCGGGCGTCTCGCGTGTGCCGTCGTCAGCGTCGGCGGGCTGACCGTCGGTGGGGCCGGCAAGACGCCCGTTGCCGCCCGTCTGGCCCTGGGCCTTCGTCGACGAGGTTGGCGCGTGGTGCTCGCGAGCCGCGGCTATCGAGGTCGGGACCGATCTTCCGTCGTGGTCGTTTCCGACGGCGCCCATGTCCATTCGAGTGTCGCGCGATCGGGTGACGAATCGTTCGTCCTGGCCGCCCACGCCCCGGGCGTGCCTGTCCTCGTCGGGCGCGATCGTCGCGTCGTCGGACATCATGCAGTCTCGGCCTTCGACGCCGAAATTCTCGTCCTCGACGACGGATTCCAACACCATCGTCTCGCGCGCGACCTGGACATCGTCTGCATCGACGGTGGCTCGGGCCTCGGTAGTCAGCGACTGCTCCCCGCCGGCCCGCTTCGCGAGCCCGTCTCGACGCTGCGCCACGCCGACTGGCTCTGCATCGTCGATGGCGAGCGTCCCGAAGGCGTCGTCGCGGCCCGAAAAACGATCGAGCGGGAACGCGACGCCGAGGTCGTTTCCGCGTTCGAGCGGTCGGGGGGCGAGATGCTTCGCGCGCGGCGCAGGCCCGTCGATCTCGCGACGCTCGATGCAGACGAGACCCGGTCGCTCGACGCGCTGCGGGATCAGCGGGTGGGGCTGCTGGCAGGCATCGCCAGACCCGACTCCTTTCGTCGGACGCTGCAGGACCTCGGCGCCCGCGTCGTCGTCGAGCGGCGCTTCCGGGATCATCACGACTATGCGCCGCGCGACTGCGCGGGTCTCGGCGATGCCAGCATTCTATGGGTGACGACCGAGAAGGACGCGCTCAAGATCCTTCCCGAGTGGCTCGACGGCGCCCGTCTCTGGGTGCTGCGGATCGAGGTGGCGATCGATGGCGAGGAGGGCGTCCTGGATCGACTCGAAGAGAAACTGCGCGCGGCGGGTCGCTTGCCGGATCGGCCTGGTGGCAAACCCGAGGCCGAAGGCGAGGCGTCCTGGCCAGTCCTCAGCGCGGACGGGCGGCGCTGACTCCCGATCTCCGGCGCGCCATGCGCCAGGCGACGCGATGGCGATCGAGGTCGATCGCTTCGAAGCGTGCCCATCGGAGCATCGAGCGGCGAAGGGCCCGGTCGCTCTCGCAGTACGCGGAGAGGACGAGGGCTCGATGTCGCCGGGACAAGAGGTCCCTGCGGCCGGTCTTCTCGAGGGAGCGGGCGAAGCGCAGCAGCTCACGCACGCGTCGCCGCGAAGAGATGCGCGGGTAGAGTCGACCCCGATCGAGATCGATCAGCATGCAGCGAAGCGTTCCCTGCTCGCCGAATTCTTCGAAGAGTACGTTCCTCGGATGCAGGTCGCCGTGCATGCCTCCCGCGTCGTGCAAGCGACGGAGCGCGCGCGCGAAAGCGACGCAGGCTTCGCGTAGGTCTGCGTCGCTGGGCTCTTGCGCCAGCCATTCCGCCCCGTCCTTCGCGTCGCCGCGATCGAGGGATCCGAAGACCAGTCGCCAGAAGAGGCCATGACGGCGGCCCGACGCGAGGACCGGCGTCGGCATGGGGATCCCGCGATCCCGGAGCGCACGCCACAGGCGGAGTTCTCGCATCGGTCGGTTCGGAGAAAGGAAGCGGCCACCGAGGATCGGTGCGAGCAGGCCGCCGTGTTCGTAGGCGCGTAGTCGGATCGGCGGGGTCGCGGAGTCGAGGATGCGATGTTCGCTACGACCGCCCGGAACGCGGCGCGCGCTCGCCATCAGCGCGTCGAAGCCCTCACCGCTCGTCAGCCCGGCCCGGCGACAGCGCTCTTCGAAGCCTTCCTCGATGAAGATCCGCAGTCCGGGGCCGGCGGAGCGGAGGCACTCCGAAGTGCGCGTCGTCGATTCGAGTCGAGTCGTCATGCGGGAATGCGGCGTCGCTCGATGGCGACGAGGACGAGGCCGAGAGCTGCGAATGCGATGTTGGGGATCCAGCTGGCCAGGGCCGGTCCGACCCAGGGCTCCTGAGCCAGCGATTCCATGGCCGCGGCGAGTGCGTAGTATCCGAACGCCGCGCCGAGGGTCAGGAACAAGCCGATGCCTCGACCTCGGTCCTCGCTCGCCAGCGCGATCGGGACCGCGACGCCGGCGAAGAGTAGAGGGGCGAAGGGCAGGGTGCGTCGTCGATGGATCTCGAGCGCGTATTGGAGAGGATCCCGCTGGTCGAGTTCGGAGAGGGGGTCCCCCTGCTCGGCCCGGGCGAGGACCGCTCGGAGCTCCTCGAGATTCATCTGTTTGGGTCGGACGGGTCCGAAGTCGCCTCGGAGGATGTGACGCACCCCGAGATGATAGGCGAACGCCTCGAAATGCATTCGCTCGTATCGATTCGGTCTGTCCTCGTCGGGCACGAAATGGACGTCGCCGTCCCACAGCTCGAGTTCGAGCTGCTCGCTCTCTTCGTCGAAGTGGAATCGTCCCCGATCGGCGAAGACCCGGAACGGACGCTCCTCTTCGCTCTGGTCCAGGATCATCACGCCCGAGAGCAGCCCGCTGCGGTCCCGATCTTCGACGAAGACGACGCGTCGACCGATCGTGCGGAATTTTCCGGGCTCGAGGATCGCGCCGCGTGCGGCTGCGGTCTTGAAGAGTTGGACGAGTTCACGGCGTGACTCGTGCTCGACGGAACTGAGGAGCCACGCCGAGATGCCCGTGGCGACGAGTCCGAGTAGCAGGTGTGGCACGAGGAAGGCGGTCGGCCCTATGCCGCAGGCGCCGAGTCCCCGGAGTTCGCCGTCGGCGCCGAAACGGCGCACGGAGAGCAGGATGCCGATGAGGAAGGCGAGCGGGATCGAATAGGAGAGGGCGACGGGAAAGATGCACTCGACGACGACCCAGAGATCCTGACTCGTCATGCCGACCAGGAAGAGCTGGTCCAGGCGGCGTAGCAGGTTCTGGGTCAGCAGCACGAGCGTCAGCACGAAGAACGCCAGCGCGCAGTAGACGATGGCCTCTCGCATCACATAGAGGGAGAGGGTGCGCGCGATTCGCATGCTCCTTATCCTATCGGCCGGGACACCGCTCGGCGAGGCGTCCAATCCTTCGAAGGGTTCCGTTCTTGAATCCCACTCCCAGCGACCGAACGACCCCGATCGACCGGGAACGCGAAGCGGCCGATTCGGGGCATGCTTCAAGCCGCGCCGAATTTCGACCGGATCGGATTCTGATCATCCGCCTCGGCGCGCTCGGCGACGTCGTACGAACCCTTCCCGCCGTCGTCGCCATCCGCGCGCTCTATCCCGGGGCTCACCTCACATGGCTGGTCGAATCGTCGGCTTCGGGTGTCGTGGACGTCGCGAACGTCGTCGACGAGACGATGGTCTTTCCGCGGCGTGAGCTCGTCGAGACCATCCAATCGGCGGACTGGCTCTCGGTCGCGCGCCGATCGATCGCATTCGTGCGAAACCTGCGTGATCGTCGATTCGACCTCGTCGTCGATTTTCATGGGATCCTCAAGAGCGGGCTGCTCTCTCGATTGTCGGGCGCGCCGATCCGCGTCGGCTACGGTCGCAGCCTGGCGCGCGAGTACTCGCATCTCTTTGCCAACCGACACGTCGAGCTCGCCGATCCCGATGTCTCGCGTTATGCGCGAAATGCCGCGATGGTCGAGGCTCTGTCGCCCGGCGCGAAGCTGCCGGATCATCCCCTCCTTCATCCCTCGCCCTTGGCGCTGGCTCGTCTCACGGCGCGGCTGCGTGTCTCCGATCGCGAGCGGGCCACGAACTTCGTCCTGATCCATCCGGGAAGCAGCCCCGACGCGCGATACAAGCGTTATGCACCGGCGGCATGGGCGGAGGTGGCGCGTCGACTCGTCGAGCAGGGGCTGGAGGTCTGGGTCGCGGCCGGAGGGGATCGCGAGGAGCGGCGCCTCGTGGCCGAGATAACGAGGGCGACGGAGGGCGCCGTCCTCGTCGCGCCGGAGACGCGGTCCTTCGATGATCTCCTGGCGCTGCTCGTGCGCGCGTCCGTCTTCGTCTCCGGCGATACCGGGCCTCTGCATGCAGCCTCCCTTGCGGGCGTACCGGTCGTCCAGCTGCTCGGCCCGACCCATCCGAAGCACAACGAACCCTGGCACGGCTCACCCTGGGGCCGTGTGCACGTTCCCTTGCCCTGCAGCCCGTGTCGCCGTGGTTGTGCGGAGGTTTCGTGCATGCGCGCAATTCCGCCGCCGCTCGTTGTCGACGAGATCGAGAAGCTCCGGCGAGTCCCGCGACGCGAGCGCACCACATCCATCGGTGATCCGGCGTGACCCGGCGCACCGGTTCGCACGCGGAACCCGAGCGCATCCTCGTGCGCTGTCCCAATTGGCTTGGCGACGTCGTGATGACGACCCCAGGCTTGCGAGCTCTTCGGCAGTCGTTTCCAGAAGCGAGGATCGTCGCGCAGCTGCCCGAGGCGCTGATCCCCGTGCTCGAGGGGAGCGGCCTCTGTGACGAACTCTGGCCGGTCGCGCCCCGCGGAGCGTCGCTCTCGACCCTCGCACGCGAATCGAGGCGAATGGCGGACATGCAGTTCGATCTCGGCATCGTCGTGCCCGAGTCGATCTCCTCCGCGCTCCGCATGCGCCTCGGTCGTGTTCGGCGAGTCGTCGGCTTCGCGCGCGATCCGATCCGGCGCGCGCTCCTCGGAGAGGTCGTGCCCGCGCCCGCGTCGTGGGGGCGACGTCGGCTCGTGTCGCGTGAGCGCTTCGGGCTCCGCTTGATGGAGGCCGTCGGTGCCGCGGGTGATTCGTGTCGACTGTCCCTATCCGTGACGGAGGCCGAGGACGCACGCCTCGAGTCGGCTCTGCGATCGCATGGCCTCTCTCTCGCCGCGCTAGAGAGCGATCGGCTTATCGTGCTCGCGCCGGGCGCGGGCTTCGGGCCCGCGAAATGCTGGCCCGCGGAGTCGTACGCGGCACTCGGCGATCGCTTCGCCAAGAAGGGGGGGGGAGTCGTCCTCGTCGGCAGTGCGGCAGATGCTTCCTCTCTCGATGCCGTTCACGCGGCGATGAAGTCGACTCCCATTTTGCTCGGCGCATCTCTGGACCTTGGGGCCTTGAAGGCACTCCTCTGCCGAGCCCGGCTCCTGGTGTCGAACGATGCGGGCGCGCGACACGTTGCCGCGGCTTTCGACGTGCCGAGTGTCGTCTTCTTCGGGCCGACTTCCGTCGCGAAGACGCCGGAAAATCTCGATGCGATAGAGATCCTCGAATCCGATCACGACTGTCGCCCGTGCTATCGCCGTGAATGCCCGATCGATCATCGATGTCTGCGATCGATCGGCGTCGAGGCCGCCGAAGCGGCCGCCGGTCGCGCACTCGAACGGGACCACCGTTTCCCGGACACTCCGCGAGCCGCGGCGGCCTTCGTCACGGGAGCCATCGCCTGATGGACCTGACGATCGTGATCCCCAACTACGAGACGCGCGCGCTCCTCGACGGCTGCCTCGCTCTCGTGGCGAAGGCGAGCGCGGAACTGCCCGGAATGGAGATCGAAACGATCGTCGTCGACAACGGCTCCCTGGACGGAAGCGTCGCGACCGCGCGGACATCGTCCTGCGCGCCGCGGGTCGTCGCCCTCGTCCGCAACCGGGGTTTCGCGGCGGCGGTGAATCGAGGGCTGCGTCTGCGGAAGGGACGCCATGTCCTGCTCTTGAACACGGACGCCGAGATCGACGCCGCCGTCTTGTCGGGCGGCGTCGCCATCCTCGATCGTCATCCCGATGTCGGTGCGCTCGGCGTCGCGCTTCGACACCCCGACGGAAGAGCGCAGCGGTCGGAACATCTCTTGCCCGGACTCGCGACCGAGCTGCTGCCGGACCCGTTCGTGCGGACGCTGCGCCGTCGCGCGCGCGTGCGGAGCGGAGGCCGGGATGTCGAAGCCGTGCGCGGCGCCGTGTTCTTCATGAATGGCGACGCGCTGAAGGAGATGCGGGCGCTGGACGAGGGCTACTTCTTCTTTCTCGAGGAGACGGACTACTGTGCGCGGCTCGCGGCCGCGGGCTATCGCGTTCAGATCATCGACGGAGTTCATGCGACTCATCGCCTGGGCGCGAGCAGCAAGTCACGTGCCCCTCTCGCCACGCGCATCGAATACCATCGCTCGCTCTACCGCTACCTCGAGGAGCATCATGGCCGGGCGGTCGCCGGGCTGGCTCGGGGCGTACGATTGCTGCGAAACGCGATCGGCTGCGTGGCCTCGATTCCGTTCTTCGTGACGTCGCGGTACCGTTCGCGTCTCGCGCAGCGCTGGGGGCTCGTTCTGTGGCATCTTCGCGGATGTCCGACGGAGCCGGGCCTCGCAACGGAGCTCCGACGGGCTGCGCGACGCGAATGAACGCGACGCGACTGGGGATAGCGATGGGGACGGCGGATTGAATTCGGAACGTCTGGACAGGATCGAGTCGGGCCTCGAGCGCCTCTCGGAGCTACGCGTCCTCGTCGTCGGTGATCTCCTCCTCGACGAGTATCGGCGCGGCGATGTCGAACGGATCAGCCCCGAAGCGCCGGTGCCGATCCTTCGCGTACGGAGTTCGGCCGTGCGTCTCGGCGGGGCCGCCAACGTTGCGCGTGCGATCGTATCCCTCGGCGCTGCCGGTCGACTCGTCGGGATCATCGGTGACGATGCGGAAGGCGAGGCGCTCTGCGACCTCGTCCGCGAGATCGACGTCTCGACGCGGGGCATCCTTCGCGATGGCGATCGCCCGACGACCCACAAGCTGCGCATCGTCGCTCGCGGCCAGCAGATGATGCGTCTCGATCGGGAGGACGACACTCCGATCTCCCTCGCGCTCTCGGCAGAGCTTCGCGAGACCATCGCCTCTCTGATCGACGGCTGCGATGTCATCATGCTCGAGGACTACGACAAGGGAATCTTCGGAGAGGGTCTGGCGAGATGGGCGATCGAGTTCGCTCGCAGCAAGGGCGTCGCGGTGGTGGCCGATCCGAAGAACGATCTCTCTCGCTTTCGCGGCGCGTCGCTGATCAAGCCGAATCTCGACGAGGCCCTGGGCTTCGTCTCCGGTCGTGGGGGCGACTTCGAGTCGCGTCGGAGCCTGATGGAGAAGCTTCGCTTCGAGTTGGGCGGCGGGGAGATCGTCGTGACGCGTGGGCGCGCGGGCATGAGCGCGCTCGACGAACGGGGGCAAGCCTTCGACGTACCGACGCGGGCGCTCGAGGTCTTCGACGTGCAGGGCGCGGGCGATACGTCGATCGCGACGCTCGGGCTCTGTCGCGCCGCGGGCCTGCCGCTCGTGGAGGCCTGCATCGTCGCGAACACCGCTGCAGCGGTGGCCGTCGAGAAGGTCGGTACGGCGGCGGTCGCTGCGCATGAACTCCGACGTCGACTGCCCGAGATGGTCGAAATCTTCGAGGGGAAATCGTGATCCAGAGTATGACCGGATTCGGACGCGCAACACGCGAGCTCGACGGCTTCGTCCTCGAGGTCGAAGTGCGCAGCGTCAACCATCGACATCTGGATCTCCGCGTGCGGCTGCCTCGCGTGCTCGCCGTTCGCGAGACCCCGATCAAGAAGGCGCTCCAGGGTCGGTTGTCGCGGGGCAAGGTCGATGTCGTCGTGAACCTGACGACGCTCGCGGGGAGCGCCACCCTGAAGATCGACGAGGGGATCGCGGCGCAGTACGTCGAGGCGTCGAAGAACCTGCTCGAGAGACATGGGCTCGGCTCGTCGGGTGGCGGATCCGATGGCGGACTCGACGTGGCGACGCTGCTCGCCTTGCCCGGCGTGACGAGCATCGTCGAAGCGGAACTCGATCCGCATGGTCTCGTCGAGCAGCTCGAAGAGGCCATCGGCGAGGCGGTCGAGGGCATGGTCGCGATGCGAACGGCGGAGGGTGCATCGCTCCTCACGGAGTTCGAGAATCGGCTCGTTCGGGTCGAGGCGCTCGCCGATGCGTTCTCCGAACGATCCGAGGAAGTCGTCGCCGTCGCCAAGCAGCGCCTTGCGAAGCGGGCCGAGCAGATCAAGCGCGAAGTGGGCTTGCTCGACGAAGCGCGACTGCACCAGGAGATCGTGATCGCCGCTGACCGTCTCGACATCACGGAGGAGCTCGTGCGTCTGAAGAGTCATGTCGCACAGTTCCGCGAGACGCTCGACTCGGCCGGCCCGAGCGAGCCCGTCGGGCGGCGGCTCGACTTTCTCCTGCAGGAACTCGGCCGCGAGACGAACACCGTGGGTTCGAAGGCCAACGACGCGCCGCTCGCGCAAGACGTGGTCGAACTCAAGACCGAACTCGAACGCATCCGGGAGCAGGTCCAGAACATTGAGTGAAGCGCCCTCGAAGGATCGATCGGCACGCGACCGACAGGCCGCTGCCACTCCGACGATGGTCAACATCGGCTACGGAAACCTGGTCACGGCAGCCAGGGTCATCGCCATCGTCTCGCCGAGCTCCTCGCCCATGCGACGCTTGCGCGAAGAGGCGAGTCGGCGGGGCAAGCTCGTCGACGCGACCGAGGGTCGGCGGACGAGATCGATCGTCGTGACGGACAGCGACCACGTGATTCTCTCGGCGATCACACCAGAAACGATCGCCACGCGGCTCGCTCCCGACTTCCAGGGCGAGGACGGAGAATGACGCTCGACGCTCCGGAGTCCGGACGTGGGCATGTCTTCGTCATCGCTGCGCCCTCCGGCACGGGCAAGACGACGATCTGTCGGCACATCCTCGAGCGGGACGCGCGCCTGCGCCTTTCGGTTTCGCATACGACGCGGCATCCGCGTTCGGGTGAGCGCGACGGCGTCGACTATCACTTCGTGAGCGACGAGCGATTCCGCGAACTGCGTGAAGCGGAAGCCTTCCTCGAGCACGCCGAGTACGGTGGGAATGTGTATGGCACGAGCTGGATGGCCATCGACGAGCCCCTCGACAAGGGCTTCGACGTCGTCCTCGAAATCGAGGTCCAGGGCGCGGCGCAGGTTCGAGAGCGTCGCCCGAGCGCCTGTCTGATCTTCCTCTTGCCCCCGAGTCTCGAGATTCTCGAGGAGCGCTTGCGGGGCCGGGGGACGGACGAGGAGTCGGTCATCCAGCGTCGGATGGCCCTCGTCGACCGTGAGCTCGCCGCGGCCAAGCTCTTCGACTATGCGGTGGTGAATGCCGATCTCGAAGGGGCGGTCGCCGATGTGCTGCACGTGATCACCGCGGTTCGCGAAGGTCGGCGCGAAGAGATCGACTCGACGCATGCGCTCGAACTCGTCCTCGAGCGATGGCGTCGCGCGCAGGCACCCTGAGGCACGTCGGATTGCCCGAGTGAAGCGCTCCGGGTACCCTGTCCGTTCGCCGATGTATAGATAAGCTCCCGGGATTCAAGGGTTTTTCAGGGTTCGAATGCTCCGATTCAACGACATTGCCGACCGCATGCTCGAGTACGACCCCCATGTCGACCTCGAACGACTGCAGCGCGCGTACGTGTTCACGGCCAAGGTCCACGACGGCCAGGAGCGGCTGTCGGGCGAGCCCTATCTGATCCATCCGCTCGAAGTCGCCGGCATCCTGCTCGACCTGAACGTCGACGAGGACACGATCATCGCCGGTCTCCTCCACGACACCCTCGAGGACACGCTCACCACGCGCGAAGAGATCGAACGGCTCTTCGGTGATCGCGTGGCCTTCCTGGTCGAGGGGCTGACGAAGATCGCGCGGATCGAGTTCAAGAGCGCCCGCGAACAGCAGGCCGAGAACTTCCGCAAGATGCTGATCGCGATGTCCGAGGACATCCGCATCCTGATGATCAAGCTGTCGGATCGACTCCACAACATGCGGACCATCGTCCACATGAAGGAGGCGTCCCGGCGGCGCATCGCGCAGGAGACGATCGATATCTACGTGCCCCTGGCGCATCGCCTGGGCGTGTACTGGATGAAGCAGGAACTCGAGGATCTCGCCTTCAGGACGCTCGAACCCGACATTGCCGAGGAACTCGAGGCCCAGCTGCTCATCAGTCGCGACGAGCGAGAGGTCTACATCGAGGACGTCATCGGCATCATTTCGGCGAAGCTGGCCGAGTTCGACCTGCCGTCGGAAGTGCAGGGGCGCGTCAAGGACATCTCCTCGATCCACGCGAAGATGAAGAGTCAGGACCTCGAGATCGAACAGATCTACGACGCAATCGGCTTCAGGATCGTCGTCGAGGGCGGGATCGGTTCCTGTTATGCCGTGCTCGGTCAGATCCATGCGATCTGGCCGCCGGTGCCCGGTCGCTTCAAGGACTACATCGCTCTGCCCAAGGCGAACGGCTATCGCTCTCTGCATACGACGGTCATCGGCGAGTACGGTGAGCGGATGGAGGTCCAGATCCGGACGGTCGAGATGCATCGCGACGCCGAGCTGGGCATCGCTGCGCATTGGAAGTACAAGGAAGGCCATCTCGACGGCGAGCGGGATGACGCGCAATTCGATTGGCTCCGGCAGCTCGTCGAGTGGCAGAAGGACATCTCGGATCCGCACGAGTTCCTCGACGCCGTCAAGCTCGACCTCTTCCCGAACGAAGTCTTCGTCTTCACGCCGACGGGCGAGGTCATGAACCTGGCCGCAGGATCCTCGCCCCTCGACTTCGCCTACGCGATCCATTCGGAAGTTGGGTCGCACTGCGCGGGCGCGAAGGTGAACGGGCGACTGGTCCCCCTGCGACATCGTCTGAAGGACGGTGACACGGTCGAGATCATCACGAGTCCGAGCCAGTCACCCAAGAAGGAATGGCTCGAGATCGCCGTGTCGAGCAAGGCGCGGAATCACATCCGGCATTCGATTCGCCAGGCCGGGAAGACGCGAGCCGTCGCCCTCGGACGGGACATCCTGAGCCGTGAACTCAAGCGCAACGAGCTGAGCCTCGGGATGGTCGAAGACGACGGACGCCTCCAGCGTTACGTCGATACGGAGTTCGGGGGCAAGCCGATCGACGATCTCTTTGCCGCGATCAGCTACGGGAAGATCGCGGCGAGTGCGCTCGTTCGGAGGTTGCTCGGCGGCGACGAGACCCCAGAGAAGGAAGAGAGCTCGCCGTCGACCGTCGTGCCGAAGCGACTTCGCCGCCTCTTCCAGCGAGAGCGGCGACGCTCCGGATCGGGCGTGCGCGTCTCAGGGGAGCCCGACGTTCTGGTGCGCTTCGCAGGATGCTGCGAGGCCCTACCCGGGGATGACATCATCGGATTCGTCACGCGGGGTCGCGGCGTGACCGTTCATGCCCGGGGCTGCGTCAAGGTCTTCGCACTCGATCCCGAGCGTCGAATCGACGTCGACTGGGACGAGGACGCTTCGGTGCGTCGCGCGATCGCGATCCGGGTCATGGCGCGCGATGAGCCGGGCATCCTCGCGAAGGTCACGAACACGATCTCTGCCGCCTCCATCAACATCGGCTCGGCGAAGGTCGGGACGAACGAGACGCTGGGCAAAGCCGCCGAGCTCATCTTCGAACTCTGGGTGCAGGACGTGAAGACCCTGGCCGGTCTGATGCGCGAGATCCAGAAGGTGAAGGGTGTTCGCTCGGTCGAGCGCGTGCGCGGATGAGCGCGCCCCTCTCCGTCTGCGTCCTCGCGTGTGACGAGGCGGACGATCTCGAGCGTTGTCTTCGCTCGGTCGACTGGGCAGACGAGATCGTGGTCGTCGTCGACGACAAGAGTCGGGACGCGACGGAGAGCGTGGCGCGAAGGCTTGCTTCGCGGGTCGAGCGACTTGCCTACGCGGGCGACGTCGAACAGAAGCGCACGTGTACGGGGCTGGCCAAGCACGATTGGGTTTTCGTACTCGATCCCGACGAGGTCGTGACGCCGGCGCTCGCCGAGTCGATCCGAGCGCGACTCGTGGAGCAGGGTGACGACGTGGCGCCCGGTTTCGACCGGGCTCCAACCCGACCCGACGCCTTTCGCGTGAATCGATCGACCTATCATCTCGGTCGCTGGATTCGGCATGGCGACTTCTATCCGGATTGGAAGCTCCGGTTGTACCGGCGATCGCGGGCGCGATGGGTCGGTCTCGATCCCCACGGACGCGTCGAGATGGAGGGGGGGGCACGAGTCGAATCGCTCGAAGGGGATCTCCTCCACTACAGCTACCGAGATCTCTCGGACCAGATCGCTCGGATCCAGTTCTTCAGCGATCAGGCTGCCGACGCAATGTTGCGCGATGGCATCGATTTCCGGATTCGCGATCTGGCTCTGCGGCCGCCCGCCCGTTTCCTACGCAGTTATGTCCTTCGGCGCGGCTACAAGGACGGCATGCCCGGTTTCGTGATTGCCGTGGCGAGCGCTTTCTACGTCTTCCTGAAATACGCCAAGCTCTGGGAGCGCCGCGACTTTCGCGCGGGCGACGGAGATCCTCCCGCTTGAGGATTCTCGAGCTGGTGAGCGACTGGAAATGGACGGGGCCGGCCGAACCGATGCTCGTCGGCATGCAGGCGCTCCGCGCTGCGGGTCATCGAGTCGACCTGATCTGTCCCGAACCCCCAGCGGAGGCGAACCGCAGCCTCTGGAAGGAGGCCTCGATTCGCGGCCTCGACCCGATCCGACCGATCGAAGCCGGACGGGGCGCGATCCTTCGCGGTGATCGGCGGCGCGTCGGGCGACTCCGCGGCTGGCTCGAATCGGATGCGTCCGCGTCTTCCGCGGGCGACGCGTCCTATGACGTCGTGCATTGCTGGCACACCCGCGATCACGTCCTGGCGGCGCGCGCGCTTCGTCTGGGCAGGCCGCTGTCAGGGCCCCGAGGCAGCACGCGATTGGTCCGGTTTCTTTCGTCGACCGATCGAATCGCGGCGTGGCCCTGGAATCGCTGGCTCTTCGGCCCGGCCTGCGACGGTCTCGTCTTTGTGAGCGAGTCCGCGCTTCGCGTGCATCGCCCTCTGCGCGGAGATCGGCCGATGGTCGCGATGCCCGGTGCCGTCGATCTCTCCCGGCTGACGGTACGCAAGCCGCGGGAAGAGGTGCGGGCGGAGCTCGGTGTGTCCGAGGGCGCGCTGCTCATCGGCGTCGTCGCGCGCATGCAGGCACATCGTCGTTTCGATCTGCTGCTCGAAGCGCTCGCTCGCCTCGTGCAGGACCGGCCGGAGGTACACCTCGTATTGATCGGGCGCGGCACGCATGAAGATCGCGTCGTCCGACGACCGGCCGAAGCCCTGGGCATTGCGGCGAACGTGGTCTTCGCGGGTTATCGCGTCGACGACTATGCCGACGTGCTGGCTGCGATGGATGTCTTCACGTTCCTGGTGCCCGGGTCGGACGGCACCTGCCGCGCGCTTCTTCAGGCGGCGGCGCTGGGACTGCCGCTCGTCGGGAGTTCGCGCGGCGCCATCCCCGAGATCATCCGCGATGGCGAGACGGGAATCGTCGTCGACGAGGACGCCGAGGCATTGTCCGCGGCGTGGTCGAACCTCGCGGGCGATGCGGAGCGCCGACGGCGCCTGGGCGAGGCAGCGCGTCGTGATGCGCAGACGCGATTTCGTCCGGAAGCGTTCGCGTCGGCCCTCGACGCCTTCCATCGGGACGTCATCGATTCGGGCCAGAGCTGATTCGGCCCCCGCCCGCTCGACGTAGACCGGGTCGTGCCAGGGTTGGGTCGAACTAGGGCTGGGTCGATTCGGTCATCCCGATCAGGTCGCGGTAGATGCCGGGATGGCTCATCAGCGTTTCGTGATCTCCGATCTCGGCGACGTGGCCGTCGTCGAGAACGACGATGCGATCGGCATGCCGGATCGTCGTCAGGCGATGGGCGATCAGAAAGATCGTCCGCTGTCCGCGAAGGGCTTCGATCGCGAGCTGAACGGCGCGTTCCGTCTTGGCGTCGAGGGAACTCGTCGCTTCGTCGAAGACGAGGATCGCGGGATC
>Ga0315338_1001680_pt1 | contig 25865 bp, 21 predicted proteins | sample ASW8metaG_FD_204518 | JGI IMG/M metagenome (GOLD analysis project Ga0315338, IMG submission 204518) | Ammonia-oxidizing marine archaeal communities from Monterey Bay, California, United States - ASW #8 | ecosystem: Environmental > Aquatic > Marine > Coastal | place: USA: California | collected... | reverse complement strand
CTATGGGGACGACGAGTGCTTTTCTGGTGGGGCCTATCAGCGAACGCATTGGTAAATTGCCGATCCTTTTCATTAGTTTAGCGACCATGGGTATAAGTGTCGTGCTTTCGATTGTGAACTCCTCACCGCTTATAGCTTATGTCCTAATCGCCTTCTTCTTTATTCCTTTCGCTCTGTATTACACGACCATGCTGACCCTCTTTTCCGAGGCCGTTGATGATACCGAACAAGGGTGGGTTATGGGCGTAACAGTAGCCCTGTTTACATTGGGCGCCGGCATTATTTCACTAATTGGTGGGTGGCTGATGTCAATGGATATACATCTGCCCTTTATCGTTTCCGCGGTCAGCGTCGCTGTAGCCATAGGACTCATCGCGTTTTCGTGGCGGGATGATGATATGAAGACTTTGCTGGAACGCTAAAGCCATTATTTACTTTCCCCTACTCCCGACCCGATTAATCCGGCGCCATAGCATTTAACTGCAAGTAGTCATAAATGCAGCCAGAGGTTTGAATTTCTAGGTCTTAATGCTTTATTCAAACACTGTAATTGGGTACTATCTCGTCCAATAAACTCCTAATATATGATTGACTGCGAGCTACATTTTACTGTATTTATGTGATCGTAATAATAGTATATGGTGTTCAAAAAATCACTGACATAATAGCTTGGGGAGGTTCACTATGCCGAAAAATATTGTGCTATGTTTCGATGGAACCAGCAATCATCCGCGAGACGCCAAACAGGAGCGTGAATGGTTTGGTACGGGAGACATAAAGGATAATGGTATAACCAATATTCTTAAAATGCATGCCATGCTTGGTGGTAATCTCGCAAACAAACCGTCGAATATACCCAGCTTCAAAAATCAGCAGAGCTTTTATTATTCCGGTGTAGGGACATACGGTAGCCGTGTACAACGAATGTTCAATGCGGGCTTTTCTTCATCCAACCTTGATATTGCGACGATCATGCATCTCGCGTCAGCGGACCTCCAAAAAACCTATGAGGAAGGCGATCAAATCATAATTACAGGCTTCAGTCGCGGGGCCGCTATTGCAAGGAAATTTGCATCAAGACTCCCACGGTTTTTACCAGCCATAAAGGGTGATGGTCAGTCCGAAGCAAAGGATGTCATCGCCTTACTCGCAGTGTTCGATACTGTTGCCTCTATCGGTATTCCAAATCTCGACGACGATGATAAGCCTAAATCTGACGTTGTGTTTGAAGACCATACGATCTCTCCGCATGTTCGCGAAGCCGTTCATCTGGTTTCACTCGATGACCGCCGATCCGCTTTTCATCCGACTTTGATGAACCAAGAGGACCGAGTTACGGAAGTCTGGTTTCCGGGCGCACATTCAGACGTAGGTGGAGGGTTTTGGCGTGACGGGCTGTCAGATATCGCTCTTACTTTCATGATCAATCAAATTAAAAGCCGTACAAAACTAAAATTTTTGGCGCCTGATAAAGTGGATTTTGATAATCTAAAGCATGAAGAATACCATATAGATTTTGAAGATCTTGATATCAAACCAAATGTTGAAAGTGAATCTCATGAGCAAGATCGGTGGGGACCAATCGCGCTGTTTACCCTTACACCTCGAATGCCACGCGTAAATATTGATGACAATCAGTCAGATCTGCCCATCAATATTCATAAGTCTGTATTTGATCGCATGAAAAAAGTGACCGACTATCGACCGAAGTCACTCAAGGGAGTAAAGCATAAAATTGTTGATGATAAGGGCGGTCACGTCAATAAGGCCGGTAAAAAAGCAGAGACTGTTTACCACGGTCTTTTCAAGCATGTTTAAGAGCCAGCTCTGAAAGCAATACTTTAGCGATCAGAATGGTGCCCGCACCCGGAATTGAACCGGGAAGCCCTTACGAGCGGCAGATTTTAAGTCTACTGTGTTTACCAATTTCACCATGCGGGCAGCGAGCAACAAACTACTCATTCAAGCGATGCGAAACAAGCGGATAATGCCTGTCCTTAAAATATTTTTTGTCCGGGATTAAGTTGTTTCCGAAATTACCACACCTTCGCTATCCAGATGGTCTGATAGCTCATTGAACGCTGCATTCAGATCCGCCTCTTCAATCGACCGCAGCACAAGATTTGTTCCCACATCCCCCTGCTTGAAATAAGGATAGGAGCCCATGGAGACCGATGGATATTTTTTCTGTAACTCCCCGAGCCGCGCGGCGATTTTCCCTTCCGGCAAACTGGCCCCCAGTGTCCGGCTTAGCATTTTTGCGCCGCCATGCAGGCGATCAGCAATGCTTTCAAACATTGCCTGCATGATAATTGGGACACCGGCCATCACGAAAACATTTTCCTTTTGAAACCCCGGCGCTTTACTGACGGGGTTTTCGATTAAGGTTGCGCCGCTCGGAATGCGGGCCATGCGCTTGCGGGCATCATTGAATTCGATGCCGCTGATTTCGTAATGACGAGTGAGTATCTCCATGGCCTTGGGATGAAAATCAATATCAGCGTTGAAGGCAGCAGCGATGGAATCAGCGGTAATGTCATCGTGGGTTGGCCCGATGCCGCCCGTTGTAAAGACATAGTCGTACTTGGCGCGGCAGGCATTTACCGCCTCGACAATTTCCTCCTGCATATCGGGGATGATCCGCGCTTCGTGCAGCTGTATGCCTATTTCGTTGAGCCGGTCCGCCATATAAACGAGGTTTTTATCCTTGGTCCGACCGGAGAGGATTTCATCACCGATGACTAAAATCGCCGCGGTTACTATTTCTTTTTGTGAACTTTGCGAGGACGCCATGAACTATTCCCGTTTTCTTACCCATGAAAATCTATCTTTTCATTTTGTCCAAAGGATAAACCGATTAAAAGAGATTTGCACTTCGTTCTGTGCGAAAAATTAGTTATCAGGAAAACATCATGCAATTCCCCTCCCCTCTGATCAAGGGTACGCTTATCAAACGCTATAAGCGCTTCCTCAGTGATATTACGCTTGAAAGCGGTGAGATCGTGACGGCTCACGTCGCTAACTCCGGTTCCATGATGGGTTTGAAGGAGCCCGGGTATACTGTCTGGCTCTCCCGTTCTAACAACCCTAAGCGAAAACTGAAGTTTAGCTGGGAGCTTGTAGATACGGGAACTTCGCTGGTCGGGATCAATACTTCCCTTCCCAATGGAATCGTGGCAGAGGCCATTGCGGCGTCAGAAATACCGGAATTGACAGGCTATGCATCACTTCGACGAGAAGTAAAATATGGCGAGAATTCCCGCATTGATATTTTTCTTGAAGATGACAACAAGCCTGATTGCTATGTGGAAGTCAAAAATGTGACGTTAAAACGGGAAAAATCAGCGGCTGAATTCCCCGATGCCGTGACGGCCCGCGGCACCAAGCATTTGAACGAACTTGCCAATATGGTTCGGGACGGCAAGCGCGCCGTTATGTTCTATCTGGTACAGCGTGAGGATATCGACGGCTTTACGCTCGCCGACGATATTGACCCGACCTATGCCACCGCTTTCAAGGCCGCCGTTGACGCAGGCGTTGAAATTTTATGCTATGGCTGTCATATAACGCCCAAGGAAATAACGATCAGTTCTGCCTTGCCGCTTATTGACTAGTTTTTTTTCAAGCGGAAATAGGGTATTCTGTTCAAAAAACAGCAAGAGACATGATGAAATACGTAAATAGCAAAGAGACGCCGGACCGCAATACAGGCGTAATAAAGTTACATGGCGAAGAAGGCTTTGCAGGTATGCGCAAAGCCGGACAGCTCGCCGCCGAAACCCTGGATATGATTGCGGAACATGTTGTTCCCGGTGTCACGACGGATGAGCTTAATACCCTCTGTCATGATTTTATTATGGAGCGCGGCGGGATTTGTGCGCCGCTAAACTATCGGGGCTTTCCAAAATCCATCTGCACATCCATCAATCATGTGGTTTGTCACGGTATTCCGGGGCCAAAACGCCTTAAAGATGGCGATATGCTGAATATTGATGTGACCCCTATTGTAGACGGCTGGCATGGGGATTCGAGCCGCATGTATGTAGCCGGAAAACCTTCTGTAAAAACCTCCCGCCTTATTGATGTCACCTATGAAAGCCTGATGCGTGGCATTGAAGTGGTGCGTCCGGGGGCGACATTGGGTGACATCGGCTATGCTATTCAGAATTTTGCCGAAGGTAAGCGCTGTTCTGTGGTGCGGGACTTTTGTGGTCACGGGTTAGGTCAGGTCTTTCATGATGTACCAAATGTGGTCCATTATGGCACGCCCGGCGAAGGCGTTGAGCTCCGCACAGGTATGATTTTCACTATCGAGCCAATGATTAATCTCGGCACCTGGCAGGTTAAGGTGTTGGAGGATGGCTGGACAGCGGTCACCAAGGACCGGTCTCTGTCCGCGCAGTTTGAGCATTCACTGGCAGTTACCGACACTGGCTATGAAATTTTCACCAAATCTCCCAAAGGGTTGGATTGTCCGCCATATGCCGTCTAAGCGCGATGATCGGGACAAGACACCGCGCCTTGATTTAGGCGAGGGAGAATATGCCGATCGTTTGGAAGACGCGCCCGGAAAATCACCTGCAGCAGATACCCTTGGCCATCGTGAGCGCTTGCGTCAACGTGTATTGACCGCTGGTGCGGAAAGTCTTGCGGATTACGAAGTTTTGGAAATGCTGCTATTTGCCGCCTCTCCGCGCGGCGATACAAAGCCACTGGCAAAATCACTTATTCGACAGTTTGGTAGCCTTACCAAAGTGTTGAAAGCTGAACCTGCAGTATTACGCAAGGTCGATAAGGTTGGCGATGCGGTGATCTCTACGATCAAGGTCGCCGAAGTTCTGGGCGGAAAAATGCTCCGCGCTAATATCGAGAAGAAAAATGTGCTCGGCTCCTGGCAAGCACTACTTGAATATATTCATGGTGTGATGGGCGATCGGCATATCGAGCATTTTCGAATTCTATTTTTGAATAACAAGAATCATCTGATCGCAGATGAAATCCAACATTCCGGCACGGTCAATCATACCACCGCCTACCCGCGAGAAGTGGTCAAGCGAGCACTGGAACTTGGCTCGACAGCGATTATTCTTGTGCATAACCACCCCTCGGGCGAGAAGACGCCCTCGGCGGCAGATATTCAGATCACTAAGGAAATAATCAGAGCGGCAGAGGCCCTTAAAATCAAGGTGCATGATCATTTGATTGTTGGTCATAACGACAGCGCCAGCATGAAATCGCTGGGCTTGATTTAGTCCATTCAGGGTCCTCGCACGTTTCCGGCATATTCAGTTGAGATTTCAGCCTATCTCTGCTAGTCAACCCGCATCATCATCCTGTCCAAGCCTGTATTGACCGCAGGCTTCCCTTAACAAAGGTATTACTCATAATGATTCCCCGTTATGCCCGCCCGGAAATGACCGCTATTTGGGAGCCGGAAAGCAAATTCCGTATCTGGTTCGAAATCGAAGCCCATGCCTGTGACGCTCAAGCCAAACTAGGAGTCATTCCTGAAGCCGCAGCCAAAGCCGTATGGGAGCGGGGTAATTTCGATATTGATCGGATCGATGCGATTGAGCGGGAAACCAAGCATGACGTCATCGCCTTCCTGACCAATCTCGCGGAATATGTCGGCGACGAAGCCCGTTTTGTCCATCAGGGCATGACATCATCTGATGTATTGGACACATGTCTGTCGGTGCAGCTAACCAAAGCAACTGATATTCTTCTCGATGATATGGATGCCCTACTGGCAGCGTTAAAAGCCAAAGCCATTGCCCATAAGGACGATGTTTGCGTTGGTCGGTCCCACGGTATTCATGCGGAACCTGTCACGTTCGGCCTTAAAATGGCTCAAGCCTATGCGGAATTTGCCCGGGGCAAGGAAAGACTGGAAGCGGCCCGTAAGGATATCGCCACTTGCGCCATTTCCGGTGCTGTGGGCACCTTCGCCAATATTGATCCTTTCGTTGAAGAACATGTAGCGAAATCTTTGGGTCTAACACCTGAGCCCGCCTCCACCCAGGTCATCCCGCGTGACCGTCATGCTATGTTCTTTGCTACTCTGGGCGTGATTGCCAGTTCCATTGAACGTCTGGCGACAGAAATCCGCCATTTGCAGCGGACAGAAGTTCTGGAAGTAGAGGAATATTTCGCGCCGGGCCAAAAAGGCTCCTCCGCCATGCCCCATAAGCGCAATCCGGTGCTGACAGAGAACTTAACCGGCCTTGCCCGTCTTGTGCGGATGGCAACCATTCCGGCCATGGAGAATGTGGCCCTCTGGCATGAGCGGGATATCTCTCATTCCTCCGTTGAGCGCGGGATTGGACCCGATGCGACCGTCACGCTCGACTTTGCCCTAGTCCGCCTGACCGGCGTAATCGAAAAATTGGTTATCTATCCTGAAAATATGATGACGAATATGAACAAACTTGGGGGTTTGATCCATTCACAGCGGATTCTGTTGGCGCTGACGCAAGCAGGATGCAGCCGTGAAGATTCTTATCGTCTCGTACAACGCAATGCCATGCGGGTGTGGAGAGAGGGCGCTGACTTCATGGAGTTGCTCAAAGCTGATGACGAAGTGACAGCAGCCTTATCGCACGAGCAAATTGAAGGCGTATTTGACCTTGAATATCACACCAAACATGTGGATACGATTTTCAAACGTGTTTTTGGTGATTAAGCGGATACAAAAAAGCGGAGCGAATATATAGCGCTCCGCACTCTAATTTTGTTTAAAACGAAGCCGTCTTATTTTTCGCTCATGACCTGATCGCGGGCTGTGCCCATCAGTTCTTCCATCTGGCGGCGGATACGATGATCGGACATTTCTACATTCTTGTTGTCAAGGTCACCCCGAACTTTCCGAAACACATCATCATCGCCTTTCTCCTCCAGGTCTGAGATCACGACTTCCTTTGCATAGGCTTCAGCAGCTTCACCGGCAACGCCCATTAAATCAGCGGCCCAGATTCCCAGAAGCTTGTTTCTGCGAGCCATGATTTTGAATTCCATATCCTGATCATGGGCAAACTTGCCTTCCTGGCCTCTTTTTCGATCATCAAATCCCGACATATTGCTCTTCCTAGTCTTTCCAAATTTTGGTAAATTCGCTTACTTTCAAGCTCTTAGTTTGCCTTATACCTAACATGGCGTGCTCCGCCTAGTGCTACAAGATATTTTTTGCATTTTAAGCGCATTTTTAGGGCAGGAATTGTTGTAATTGAATAATTTCTGCACTATGTTCCGCTTGCCTCGGCGGGATGCCGTAGGCGTATTTACGGAGTAGTTACAATCAGTGCTCTGTGAGTATATTTATTTTCGGCGGCTCTCCGCCTTCTCTATGATTTGGAGTGATATCCATGACCCGACGTAGACGTGTCTACGAAGGCAAGGCAAAAGTCCTTTTTGAAGGCCCGGAACCCGGCACGCTTGTTCAGTATTTCAAAGATGATGCCACAGCGTTCAATGGCGAAAAAAAATCGACCGTGACCGGCAAGGGCGTGTTGAATAACCGGATCTCCGAGCATCTGATGACAAAGCTCGCCGATATCGGCATCCAGAACCATTTCATCAGTCGCCTTAACATGCGCGAACAGCTGATCAAGGAAGTGGAAATTATTCCGGTTGAGGTGATTGTTCGCAATGTCGCGGCAGGGTCCATCTGCACGCGCCTTGGCATTGCGGAGGGAACGCCCCTGCCCCGCGCCCTTGTCGAATATTGCTTCAAGTCCGATGATTTGAATGATCCGGTCGTCTCGGAAGAGCATATCACGGCCTTCGGCTGGGCCAATCCGCTGGAACTGGACGAGATCATGAGCCAGACATTGCGGATTAACGATTTTCTGTTGGGTCTGTTTACCGCCATTGGCATTCGTTTAATCGACTTCAAACTGGAATTTGGCCGGTTATTCGAAGGCGATGAGATGCAAATCCTTCTCGCCGATGAAATCAGCCCCGATAACTGCCGTCTCTGGGACGTGGCCACCAACAAGAAATTGGATAAGGATCGTTTCCGTCGGGACCTTGGCGGGGTTGAAGACGCCTATCAGGAAGTCGCACGGCGCTTGGGTATCTTGCCCGAAGGCGGCCCCGGGGATTTACAGGGAACAACAGCAATACAATAAGGGAGCATTTGCGCCGTTATTTATTCTCAAGGAAGGGTGAAATGAAAGCACGCGTACATATTTCATTGAAAAACGGGGTTCTCGACCCTCAAGGCAAGGCAATTTCAAACTCCCTGCATGGTTTGGGATTTGATACAGTCCTCGATGTTCGCCAGGGTAAAACCATCGAGCTTGACCTTACAGATATGAGCAAGGTTCAGGCGGAAACAGAGGTCGATCGGATGTGCCAGAAACTCCTCGCCAATACCGTGATCGAAAATTATTCCATTGAGCTTGTCGATTAAGACGGAGGAGCCGTTATGAAAGCCGCCGTTATTGTCTTTCCCGGATCCAACTGTGATCGGGATTTAAAAGTCGCCATTACGCAGTCCATGGGCCATGAACCCGCCATGGTCTGGCATGGAGACAGCGAACTCCCTGAAACCGATCTGATTGCTATTCCGGGCGGTTTTTCTTACGGCGACTATCTTCGTTGCGGCGCCATGGCGGGAAATTCTCCGATCATGCGCGAAGTAGTGCGTAAAGCCGCCTCAGGTACGCCGGTTGTCGCCATCTGTAACGGTTTTCAGATAGCCACGGAAACCGGCATGCTGCCGGGCGCGCTATTACGCAATGCTGATCAAAGCTTTATCTGCAAAGATGTCGATCTTCTGGTCTCCGCAGAAAATGAACGTTTTGTCGGCGGTTTCAAGACCGGGCAAGTCATCCGCTTCCCTATCGCCCATCATGACGGTAATTACTTTGCCGATGACGAGACTTTGCGACGGCTTGAAAATGAAGGCCAGGTGGCCTTTAAATACACGACGCCTAATGGCGAGCTAACTGATGAAGCCAACCCCAATGGGTCCCTCAATAATATCGCCGGTATCTACAACAAGGCGGGCAATGTGCTGGGCCTGATGCCGCATCCGGAGCGTCTGATCTCGAAAGAGCTGGGCGGAACGGACGGCAGAACTTTCTTCAATAACCTCATTCACTCTATTGCCTGAGTTTCCAAATGAATGAAATTACCAACGATATCGTTGCCGAACATGGCCTGACATCAGGCGAGTATGAGCGGGTGTTGAAAATTTTGGGCCGCGAGCCGAATTTGACTGAGCTCGGCATCTTCTCGGTGATGTGGAGTGAGCATTGCTCCTACAAATCCTCTAAAAAATGGCTTAAAACACTGCCAACAGAGGCACCATGGGTCATCTGCGGTCCCGGCGAGAATGCCGGTGTGATTGATATCGGCGACGGGCAGGCCGCTATTTTCAAAATGGAGAGCCATAACCACCCATCCTATATCGAGCCTTATCAGGGCGCCGCGACAGGTGTTGGCGGGATCATGCGTGATGTTTTTACCATGGGCGCGCGGCCAATTGCCAATATGAATGCCTTGCGATTTGGCCATCCGGATCACCCAAAAACCCGTCATCTGGTCGGCGGAGTGATTGCAGGCATTGGCGGCTACGGCAACTGCATGGGCGTTCCCACAGTGGGCGGAGAGACAAACTTCCACAGCTCTTATGACGGCAATATCCTTGTAAATGCCATGACCGTCGGTCTCGCGGATACAGACAATATTTTCTATTCTGCGGCGGCCGGGATCGGTAATCCGGTGGTCTATGTTGGATCGAAAACTGGCCGTGATGGCATTCATGGTGCAACCATGGCCTCTGCCGAATTTGATGATGATAGCGATGAAAAACGCCCCACGGTTCAGGTTGGCGATCCGTTTACGGAAAAGCTTCTGCTGGAAGCCTGCCTTGAGTTGATGGCCACCGACGCCATTGTCGCCATTCAGGATATGGGCGCCGCCGGTTTGACCTCATCCTCATTCGAAATGGCGGATAAAGGCGGCGTTGGTATCGAGATAAATCTTGATAACGTCCCCATGCGTGAAGATGGCATGACGCCGTATGAGATTATGCTTTCCGAAAGCCAGGAGCGGATGCTAATGGTCCTGAAGCCGGGCCGTGAAGACGAAGCCCGGCAGATTTTCGAAAAATGGGAGCTGGATTTCGCTGTGATCGGTGAAGTCACAGACACCGGCAAGATGGTACTGACCATGCATGGCCAGAAAGTTGCTGACCTGCCGGTGGCGCCGCTTGCTGATGCTGCGCCCGAATATGATCGCCCCTGGGTAAAGACAGAGGCTCCGGCGGCTATTATGGCTGACGACGTGCAGGCGCCAAATGATCTTTCCGACGTTTTATTGGCATTGATGGGCTCCTCCGAAATTGCCAGCCGTCTCTGGATATGGGAGCAGTACGACCATATGGTCATGGGCGATACGATCCAGCGGCCCGGCGGTGATGCAGCTGTTGTCCGGGTGCACGGCACCAACAAGGGTCTTGCCATTACCACAGACTGCACACCGCGTTACTGCTACGCCGACCCGGAAACCGGCGGCAAGCAGGCGGTGGCTGAAACCTGGCGGAATTTAACGGCTACAGGCGCCAAGCCGCTTGCCATCACCGACTGCATGAATTTTGGCAATCCGGAGAGGCCCGAGATTATGGGGCAGTTTGTTGGCTGTATCGACGGCATGCGCGCCGCCTGTAATGCTCTCGACTATCCGGTGGTTTCAGGCAATGTCTCGCTTTATAATGAAACAAATGGTACCGGCATTCATCCGACGCCGGCTATTGGCGGTGTTGGTCTTCTGGCGGATATCGACAACACAACCACCCTCGCCTTCAAGAATGACGGGGATAAGGTGTTTTTGCTGGGCGAATTGACCGGGGAAATGGGGCAGTCGCTCTATTTGCGGGAAATTGAAGGCCGTGAAGAAGGCGCCCCGCCCGCCGTGGATTTAGTCGCCGAGCGTAAACATGGGGATTGCCTGCGTACAATGATCGAAAATGGTTGGATTACAGCGGCTCATGACATTTCAGACGGCGGTTTGGGCGTTGCCCTTGCTGAGATGGCGATTGCCGGGAATTTCGGCGCAGATATCACGCTTGAAACGACATTACCGCTCCATGGAGCGCTTTTTGCTGAAAATCAGGGCTGTTATGTGCTAACGGTAAGCCCTGAAAAATGTGATGCCGTATACGATATGGCGGGTTCAGCCGGGGTTCCGCTAGCATTAATTGGAACGATCGGTCATAGTGATTTGAAAATAAACGATGCTCTCACCATATCTTTGGATATGCTAAGGCAGGAACATACGAACTGGATGCCGACATTAATGGCGGCACCGGACAGTAATTAGGAGTTTTAATCCATGGCGATGGATGCAGGTGAAATTGAGCGTTTGATTCTGGAAGGCATTCCGGATGCCAAGGTGGAAATTACGGATCTGCGTGGCGACGGCGATCATTATGCTGCCATGGTGGTTTCTGCGAGCTTTGAAGGTCTACCAAGGGTAAAACAGCACAAGATGGTCTATGAAGCCCTGCAGGGCAATATGGGCGACGCACTGCATGCTTTGGCACTTCAGACGTCAACGCCCAATGACTAATAAATATACTTAACATTAAAAAGGATAGGTAAATGCTTGATCAGGCAACGAAAGAACGTATCGGACAGGAAGTTTCCAGCAGCGATGTTGTGCTGTTCATGAAAGGCTCCGCTGTTTTTCCACAATGCGGTTTCTCCGCGACGGCAGTTCAGATCCTCTCTCATCTCAATGTGAAGTTCAAAAGCGTTGACGTTTTGAGTGATCCCGGCATTCGTGACGGTATCAAGCAATATAGTGAGTGGCCGACTATCCCTCAGCTTTACGTAAAAGGCGAGTTTGTTGGTGGCTGTGATATTATGCGTGAGATGTTCGAAACCGGCGAATTGCAGGGTATGTTCGAAGAAAAGCAAGTTATCCAAGCAACGGCCTGACCGTCTGATCGGAATTGCATAAGCGGCGCTTCTTTTCGGGCGCCGTTTTTTGTTGTACACCCGGAACATGATCGAACGACTGTTTATCAAGCTTATTGCCGCTTTGCCCGAAGGCATTTTTGATCTTCTGTATCTGTATAGACATGTCAAGATCGACGATCAGACCCTGAACAGCAAAGCTCGTTTCCTCTGTGATATTGACAGGAAAACTGCGGTTTCCGTGCGGGATACGCCTGTAGAGACAACTCGCGCCAATCTTGAACGTCTGGCTGGCGTGATGGCGGGTCCCCGTCCCCGGCTCAAAAAAATTGAAAACCTCGAAATTCCCTCAGAGACAGGTTCTATTCCAGTTCGTTTATACAAACCAACGGAAGAACCCTCCCTTCCCGTCCTCCTCTATTACCATGGTGGCGGCTACATTCGCGGCTCCCTCGATAGTCATGATGTTCTTTGTGCGCGGCTGGCCAAATATGGCGGCTTCGCGGTTCTGTCAGTGGGTTATCGCCTTGCGCCTGAGGCAAAATTCCCAGCTGCAGTTGATGACTCTCTCACTGCGTATCTATGGATCCGCTCTCATGCGAGTGAATATGGCCTTGATGCTGATCGAATAGCCGTTGGAGGAGATAGCTCTGGGGGATGTTTGGCCGCCGTAACCGCTCAGCAAATTAAGACACTGAGGCATCCTCTACCAGTCTTTCAGCTCCTTTTGTATCCGACCATGGATGCGCACTTATCAGCTGAGAGCCACCAACTATTCGCTGATGGTTTTTTCCTGAGCAATGAGCGTATTCGCGATTATCGGGATATGTATCTGAATAATGCGACGGAGCGCGATGACAACCGTGCCTCTCCCCTGCTTAACCCTGATTTGGCGGGTTTGCCGCCTGCTCTGATCGTTTCCGCAGGTTTTGACCCGCTTCGCGATGAAGCGGAGGCTTATGGAAAAGCCTTGCAAGCCGCTGGCGTGAATGTCGGCGCCGTGCGCTTTCCGGGAATGGTCCATGGCTTCATGTCTCTGACAGCAATGCTTCCACAAGCCGACAAAGCTCTGAGCCAGGCGGCTGAAGCCCTCAAACATACCTTCGATCCCCGGGGTTAATGAGGCGGGCAAGAGTTCTGCGAGGGCATCAAGGCTGAGTCTTATAAAAATGGCGTACATAAATCTCGAATATACGTTATTGTAGTAATGCATTTATGTTTTTCATCCAGAAAAATTGGGTTTCATGAAAGATAAATCGAGTAGCAAGCTGATTGTTGCCGTCATATTCGGGAATACCATCGCATGGGCGGATTTCGCCCTGTACGCTTATTTTTCTCCTATCCTTTCAAAAGTATTTTTCCCGTTTGCAAGCTATTCCACATCTATCGCGCTTTATTTTCTGATATTTGCGGTCGGGTTTGTCTTTCGTCCTATCGGCGGAATTGTTTCTGGCGCCTTCGCCGATAAGCATGGTCGGCGGAATACTTTATTGGCGACAGTGATTATTTCCTCCCTCTGTACCGCGGCCATCGGCTTCCTGCCCGGATATGACGATATCGGTGCCATTTCGATCGTGCTGCTCTTGCTTATTCGGATTGTCCAGACAATGGCCATATCGGCGGAGCCCACCAATTCTACGGCCTTACTTATTGAACTTGGGCATGACGAACGCCGGGGATTTATCTCAAGCAGTGTTATGAGTGGTGTGTTCTTTGGCTTCACTGTTGGTATTCTGTCTTTCTTTTTGATCACCTTACAATTGACAGAAGCACAGATAACGTCCTGGGGCTGGAGAATTCCTTTTGTGTCATTTCTGGTGATTGGGATGGTGGTGGCCTTTTTGCTGACCAAAGTCGATGAATCACCGATATTTCTCGAGCATAAAAACAAAGGGGAAATTATCAAAAACCCCATCCGAACAGCCTTTTCGACGCAACTGTCGTCACTGGTTCTGTCGTTTGGGTATGGCATCATGATGGCCGCAGGCAATTACTTTCTTCTGGGTTTCATTCCAAACTTCCTTACCCATGATATGAAATTGTCCCTCGTCGAGGCTAATCTTGCTATCCTGATTGCCCTTATGGTGACGACGGCTTTGATACCTGTATGCGGGATTATTTCAGACAAGGTAGGTCGCCGACCGATAATGGTATTTGGTGCGCTCATGTATATTGGCGCCAGCTATCCGATATTTTATCTTCTCACGCAAGGGACGGTTCTTTATGCGATCTTCGCACTGATGATATACGGTGTTGCCCTTGCGCCCACAGCGGCCGTCCTGACTACGGCCATTACGGAAATGTTTCCCTTTGAGACTAGATGTACTGGTGGTGCCATTGGATATAATGTTGCCTTAACGATTGCCGGGGGATTAACACCGCTAATTTGCCAATGGATTTATAAGTGGACCGGGGATGTTTATTCCCTGGTGTATTATTTTACCCTAATCGCAGTCGTACATCTCTTGTTCGTTATCTCTTCGAAGGAAACCAAGAACAACTCGGTCAGCTAGCGTTTATTCCGTCTTCAGGCAGCGTCCTCATCGCCACCAATTTTCTGGGCGAGCGCTGCGGCAAGATAATCGTCTAGATCACCATCCAGCACGCCTTGGGCATTACCCTTCTCCACTCCGGTCCTGAGGTCCTTGACCATCTGGTAGGGATGCAAGACATAGGATCGTATTTGATGGCCCCAGCCGATATCGGTCTGGCCGTCACGGGTTTCCTGAGCTGCTTCCTCGCGTTTCTGCATTTCCAACTCGTACAGCCGAGACTTCAGCATCTTCATAGCGGCGGCACGGTTCTTATGCTGGGAACGGTCATTCTGGCACTGCACCACGACATTAGTCGGTATATGGGTGATGCGAATAGCGGATTCCGTCCGGTTCACATGTTGTCCCCCGGCGCCTGACGCCCGATACGTATCTATGCGGAGGTCTTTTTCATCAATTTCTACGTCGATATCGTCGTCAATGACCGGATATATGCCAACAGAGGAAAAACTGGTATGGCGGCGGGCGTTGGAATCAAAGGGGGATATCCGTACCAAACGATGAACGCCGGATTCGGTTTTTAGCCAGCCATAAGCATTTTCGCCTGCAATTTCGATGGTGACGGACTTAATTCCTGCTTCTTCCCCAGCGCTTTCCTCAAGCGTTTTCACCTTGCAGCCATGCTGATCGGCCCAGCGCATATACATACGCAAAAGCATGGAAGTCCAATCCTGACTTTCTGTTCCGCCCGCACCAGCATGGATTTCCACATAGCAGTCATTGGCGTCCACTTCGCCGGACAGCATGCTTTCAAGACGGCGGCGCGCAACTTCTGTCTGCAACTCGGCAAGGACAGCTTCGGCATCGCTCACCGTTTCCTCGTCATCCTCTTCTTCTGCCATTTCGATCAGGTCGATATTGTCCTGAAGGTCTCGACCAATACGGTTATAAGCTTCAAGGGCATTTTCAAGGGATGTGCGTTCACGCATCAGGCCTTGCGCTTTTGATGCATTATTCCAAAGATCCGGATCTTCAACGAGGGAGTTTAGTTCATCCAGGCGACGGGTTGCGTTGTCCCAGTCAAAGATACCTCCTCAGCAAGGCCATGCCCTGCTGGATTTCGTCAACCATTGACTGATGTTCGGCACGCATAAACTTCAACTCCACGTCTTCAGAAAATAACGAAGGAAAACTAGTCGGAAACTTCCGATCAGTAAAGCCCACCCGTGCCGGATCGAATAGACTTTTTAGAGCCGCTGGTGGAAACTGCAGAAAAGCCACCGTCTGAGCCGTCTAGGACGGCACGTCGGCGCTTGGTGCCATCTGTTGCCTTGAAAGCTTCAAGAATAGCTCTTTCCCCGCGCTTGGCCGGGGCACCTGTGACTGGATTGACCCGCACCAGACGAATGCCCTCCGGCACCCGGAACGGTGTTGCAGGCTGATCTGCAAGCGCCTCTTGCATAAAGTCACGGAAAATTGGAACAGCGACGCTTGGTCCGCTCTCCTTTTTGCCAAGACTTCGCGGATTATCGAAACCTACGTAAACACCAACGACCAGATCAGGAGAGAAGCCGACGAACCAGCCATCCTGGCTTTTATTTGTCGTTCCGGTTTTCCCCGCCAGGGGTTTTCCGACTTCGCGAATGCGAACACCTGTCCCGCGCTTGACCACACCTTCCAGCATGGAGACAACCTGATAGGCCGTTGTTTCCGGTAGGATTTGCTCCCGAGTGTCTGCTAATTCCGGTTCTTCCTGTTCATCCCAAATCTCGATGTTGCAGTCGACGCATGGCCGCTGGTCATGACGATAGACTGTCTTCCCACGTCGGTCCTGAATTCGGTCAATCAGGGTTGGTGTAATTTCCTTGCCGCCATTGACCAGCTCCGCATAGGCCGTAGTCAGCTTTAAAAGGGTTGTTTCTCCTGCACCGAGCGCCATAGCTAACGTCGGTAGAAGATTGTCGTTAATGCCAAATCGGGCGGCGTATTCGGCAACTGAATCCATCCCGATGGCGCGGGCCAACCGAACGGTCATTAGGTTGCGTGATTTTTCGATGCCGAGACGTAATGTGCTGGGTCCATAAAATTTATTGGTATAGTTGGATGGTTTCCATCGTTCGCCGTTGGGTTGGTTGAGCACAAAAGGCCCATCCATTATTTTATCGGACGGTGTAAACCCTTTGTCGAGGGCTGCTGCATAAATGAAGGGTTTGAACGCCGAACCAGTTTGCCTGTTGGCCTGAACAGCCCGATTAAACTGTGATGTTTCCGGGCTCCAGCCACCAACAATGGCATAAACGCGTCCTGTATGTGGATCCATTGCGACAAGGCCGCCGGAAACATCGGGCATCTGCTCCAGTCGATATTGATCTTCCGGAACGTCCTCACCTGGTTCCTTGTCAACGGCAATAATGTTTCCAAGGGCAAGTACGTCTGAGGGTTTCTCAATATCGGGCCCGGTTTTATCGACATCAATATAAGTTCGCGCCCATTTCAGGTTTTCCATGGGAATACGGCCACGGGTGTTGTCGGTAAAACCGATAGTCGCGCCGTCGTTATCCATTTCCAGAACGACGGCAAGACGCCAAGGGTATATGCCTTTTGGTATCGGAAATTCGGTAAGTTTCGCAATCCATTCGCCATCCAGTTCCATAGTCGAGATGGGTCCACGCCATCCATGGCGACGATCATAACTGCGCAGGCCAGCCCTTAGGGCCTTTTCTCCAATTTTCTGTAAATCAGAATTCATGGTAGTACGGACGGAAAGCCCGCCGTCATAAAGCGTCTTCTCGCCATAGATATTGTAGAGCTCTCTCCGGACCTGCTCGACAAACCATTCGGCCTTAATGACTTGGGCCGAGCCCCCCTTATTGGCAATCAGTGGTGTCGCCCAAGCGAGTTCGGCCTCGTCCTCTGAAATATAGTCTTCTTCTAACATTCGGCCGATCACCCAGTCACGGCGGCCAAGCGCTCGCTCTGCATAGCGGAAGGGATTGTAGTTATTGGGGGCTTTGGGAAGCGCGCCCAGAAAGGCAGCTTCTGCGATACTCAGCTCATCCAGCGGTTTGTCGAAATAGTAAAGACCTGCCGCAGCGACACCATAGGCGCGATGGCCAAGGTATATTTCATTCAAGTAAAGCTCAAGAATACGATCTTTCGACAATGCCTTGTTCAGGCGCAGCGCCAAAATAGCTTCCTTGGCTTTACGCACATAGGAAACTTCGTTAGTGAGCAGCATATTCTTGGCAACCTGCTGCGTAATAGTCGACGCACCCACAAGCCGCCTTCCCTGCCCAAGGTTTTTTGCATTGACGACAATTGCACGTGCTATTCCGGTATAATCTATACCGGGATGGTCATAAAAATTCTTATCTTCCGCCGCAAGAAAGGCTTTCTTGACGATGGTCGGCATTGCTTCGGCCGGGACAAAAAGCCGTCGCTGATTAGCATATTCCGCGATCAGTCCGCCATCGGCTGCGTGCACACGGGTCATAACCGGAGGCTCATATTCTGCCAGCTGATTAATATCGGGCAAATCCCTGCCGAAATGATAGAAGCCGTACATCACCGCACCGATGCCTACCACCGCAACAACAAGTAGCAACGCAAAGGACAGCATCAGTAATTTAAGCAAGAGCCGCATGGAACGATTAAACTCAAAAAGTACTATTAGAAATTATTCTCTTCGGAATATAGACCGGAATGATAAATTTTCAGGTAAAAATTAAGTGCTTCTAATAAAATATAGAAAGATATGTGGCGAAATTATGGGTCAATGTCTTTGAAATACTCATCGATGGCGGCAGCAATTGACTTTGCAAGCCGGGCCTGACCTTTAGAAGATTTGAGTATTTTCTCGTCCTGCCGGTTGGAAAGATATCCCAGTTCTACCAGTACAGAAGGTACATCAGGTGCTTTTAAAACACGGAATCCGGCAAAACGATGTGATCTGCCGCTGGTTTTTAGGCCGGACTTACTAATCTCCGGGATCAGCATTTCCGCAAATTTAACGGAAAAATTCATGGTTTCGCGCTGTGCCAGGTCAACCAGGATACCCTGGACCGTATCATCCTGAGCCTCGATATCCACACCGGCAATCAAATCGACACGGTTTTCAGCCTTGGCAATGGCCGCAGCCTCATCATCAGAAGCGGTTTCCGACAGGGTATAGACGGTCGCCCCGCGGAAATTGGGTTTGTGGATGGAATCGGCGTGAATAGAGATAAACAGGTCAGCCCCGGCTTTGCGGGCAACATCTACCCGTTCCCGCAAGCTTAGAAAAATATCCTTATCCCGGGTCAGAATGGGGGTATAGGACCGATCTTTCTTCAAAAGCGTATAGAGCTTTTTTGCGACCTGCAGGGTCAATTTTTTCTCGTAAACGCCACTACGACCAATGGCACCGGGATCAATCCCCCCATGTCCGGCGTCAATCACGACGGTATGCCGTTTTGCAGCTTTAGGCGGTTTGGGCGGCACTAAAGTCACAACCTGTTGTGCCGCATTCCGTTTCCGCCGTTCCTTAACGGCCGTCATGAACTCTGCCTGACTGGTTTTTTGGATATCGATAAAGAAACGATGGGGTTTGCCAGAGGTTGGCGGCAACACAACGGTCCGCAGAATTTTCACGGGGCCAGAAACATCGAGCACAACCCGCGATGTGTTATGTTTGAACAAGCCAAAACGGTAATTCTGAACAATCCCCTTTTGCCGCACCGCTTTGTCATCGGGTTGCCATTTAAGCTGTGGCATATCGATCACAATTCGATAAGGATCAGGCAATAAAAAGACGTCATAGTTAGGGTTAGCGTTAAGCTCCATAACGAAACGGGTCTTATCCTTATGGATACCCAGCCGCGCCGAGGAGACTTCGATGATCGGATCGGCAGCAAACGCAAATACGCCACCTGACGTCATAAGCATAAAAATGCTCATCAAAATCATTCGGAAAAAGCGATTAATAATATCCATATCCGTTATCACGTAACTTTGAACTTCCGGCACTGACAAGGAATTTCGGCACCAATGTCGCTAAACTAGCGGTTTCAGGAAGGGCAATCAATGTTGACTGTTCATCCTTGAAGATATTTTTTTACCCAACGTCATTATTCGTTTGGTGATTACATCACAAAAAAGCTATGATTATGGCGTGAGTTTCTGTGGTCAGTCCTTTAAATGTGAGAAATCATATAAAGGCGGCGCCTTTATCGACAGCTTTAGTTGGCATTGATATATATTTCAATCCCCGGAGCGTCAGGTACCAGCGCTTAAGACAATGCGCAGAAATAAGTGAAACAGAAATCGTACCCCTTGTCGATGTTGATAACGGGTTCCGGCAGCTAAACGATCAGGCTGACAAACATAGCTTGTGTTATCTTTCCAATTGAAAGAACCAAGGCGCCGACGATTTCCATAAAAATAGACTGTCCGCCCCTTTCTCACATAGGAGATGGCCAGTCACGGAGCTAATAGTATGGCTACGCGTATGTTAATCGACGCGTCTCACGATGAGGAGACACGTGTCGTAATAGTAAAAGGTACCCGTCTCGAAGAATTTGATTACGAGACAGCCTCTAGGAAACAACTTAAAGGCAATATTTACCTCGCGAAGGTAACCCGCGTCGAACCCTCCCTTCAGGCCGCTTTTGTTGAGTATGGCGGCAACCGGCATGGATTTCTTCCTTTCAGTGAAATTCACCCTGATTACTATCAGGTCCCGGTTTCTGACCGCGAGGTTCTGTTAGAGCAGGAAGCGACTGCGGAAAAAGAAGCCTCCGCCCAGGAAGAAGCGGAAGATGACGCAAAATCCGTTGACGTAACGGATGAGGATACATCCGAAGAAATGATTGACGCCGTCCCGACCCTGGCAACGAGTGACGATGACGAAGAAGGTGTCATCGACGATGCCGATGATACTTTGGGCGGGCTAGAATCTGTCGGAGATGATGACGAGGAAATCGTTGTCGAAGATCTTGGCGGTGAAGATGATGTGGAGCCGCGGCGTAAAGCACCGCCACGCCGTCATTATAAAATCCAGGAAGTTATTAAACGCCGGCAAATCCTGCTGATCCAGGTTGTAAAGGAAGAACGTGGCAACAAGGGCGCTGCCCTTACCACTTATATCTCCCTGCCCGGCCGTTATAGCGTCTTGATGCCCAATACCGGGCGTGGCGGCGGGATCAGCCGCAAGATCGCCAATCCGACCGACCGTAAACGTTTGAAGAAAATCGCGTCCGAACTGGATGTGCCCGAAGGCGTCGGTGTGATCATCCGTACCGCAGGTATGAGCCGGACCAAGCTTGAAATCAAGCGTGACTATGAGTTCTTGATGCGGGTCTGGGATGATATTCGGGATTTAACCTTAAAATCCATGGCCCCTTCCTGTGTGTATGAAGAGGCGAACCTGATCAAGCGTAGCATTCGGGATCTTTATACGAAGGATATCAGTGAAATATCCATCGAAGGCGACGAAGGCTATAAAGTGGCAAAGGAGTTCATGCGTAAGCTGATGCCGAGCCACGCCAAGAAAGTTCAGCCTTACAAAGACAAGATCCCCCTCTTCCACCGGTTCCAGGTCGAGCAGCAATTTGCCGCCATGTATAACCCGGAAGTACAGCTGAAGTCAGGTGGTTATATCGTTATTAACCCCACGGAAGCACTAGTTTCCATCGACGTCAACTCCGGCAAGGCAACGCGGGAGCGGACTATTGAGGACACCGCTACCAAAACCAATCTGGAAGCGGCTGAGGAAATCTCCCGACAACTGCGCCTTCGGGATCTTGCCGGTTTAATCGTTATCGATTTTATTGATATGGACGAGAACCGTAATAACAAAGCTGTCGAGCGGCGGATGAAGGATTGCCTGAAATCTGATCGGGCCCGTATTCAGGTTGGCCGTATCAGTCCTTTCGGGCTGATGGAGATGTCGCGTCAACGGTTACGGCCGAGCTTTTTGGAAACCAGCACCAATGTCTGTCATACCTGCGGTGGATCGGGCTTTGTCAGATCCATTGAATCAACGGCACTGCTGATCATCCGTACGCTGGAAGAAGAAGGTGTTCGCGAACGCAGCGCCCGGATAACGGTCACCGTTCATACGGACGTTGCAATTTACCTTCTCAATCAGAAACGGGCGGTAATTCAGGAGCTTGAAAATCTCTATGGGATGACCATCATGATTTTGGCCGACCCAACGACAAACCTAAATGACCATGAGGTTTTGCGGGAAAAAGGTAAGGCTGGGGATACAGCGATTGCTCCTAAGGAAGTCGTCGCGTCGACAAGCACCCCGGAGAGTGACAGCACCCAATCAGAGCAAACAGGCGATGAAGAACAAGAATCATCTGCCTCCAAACGCCGGCGGCGGCGGCGGCGGCGGAAACCTCGCGACGAAGATGCGAGTGCAGCGAATAGTGATGAACAGGAGAAATCCGCAACAGAAGCAGAAGACAATACAGACGAGGACGAGAATTCGGATTCGGAGCCAAAACGCCGTCGCCGGGGCAAACGCGGTGGACGCCGTCGCTCTCGTCAATCTTCGTCCGAAGATACACCCTCCGCAGACGGTTCCGACGCTGAGGAAAGAACGGATATGGATAGCGTGTCCGTCGTAATCCCGATAACCGTCGTTGAAGGCGAAAGCGTCTCGGAACCATCAGATTCTGAAACTACGGAAGCGCCTAAAAAACGTCGGAGATCACGACGGAAACCGGCGGAAGATACGGTCGATGCAAAAGATGAAGGCGTGAGTACTCCATCAGACGCTAACACTGAGAGCGATGGACCGGTACAACCAGACGCACCAGCTTCTGAAGAAGAAAGCAAACCGAAACGCCGCCGCCGCACGGCTAAAAAGGTGGAAGAAGATGTTTCTGCCGAGTCGGTTGAAACAGCTGCCGAGATTGTTGTTGCTGAAATCCCGATGGAAGTCCCAGCGGAAGAAACAGCCAGTGTCGTAGAAGAACCCGCAATTGATGAGCCACCAAAACGTAAAAGAAGCGGTTGGTGGCGCCGGGGCTAACGTCGCTGAATGCAAAGAGTTTAAAGGGAGCCTATTGGCTCCCTTTTTTCATGAGGTCCCAATTTCTAAGGGCCTCTACGGCATTTTCGATGGTTTCCGTGGATCCGGCGAAGGAAAAACGGACGAAACTGTTCCCCCTATGCGGATCGAAATCAAGTCCCGGCGTTGCAGCAACACCGGTTTCTGCCAACATCTGCTGACAAAAGGCAACAGAATCATTGGTGAGATGCCGAACATCTGCATAGATATAAAAGGCGCCATCTGCCGAGGCGAGCTTTGGCAATCCGATTTTAGGGAATTCGCGGAGCAGTATTTCGCGATTGCGGGCGTAAACCTCTACATATCCGTCGAGTTCATCCATGCAATCGAATGCGGCAACGGCTGCATATTGGCTGAGTGCTGGAGGTGAAATAAACAAACTTTGCGCGAGTTTTTCAACGGGTTCAATAAATTTTTCCGGCACGACCATCCACCCAAGGCGCCATCCCGTCATGGAAAAATATTTCGAGAAGGAATTGATGATAATCGCATCATCAGTAAAGGCGAGCGCCGATGTCGCCGGTTCATCATAGCAGATGCCATGATAAATTTCGTCGGAGATAAATTGTATATCCCGGCTCTTACAATAATCGACAAGTGCCGAAAGTTCCTTAGCGTGCAGCATGGTCCCTGCCGGGTTTGAGGGGCTCGCCACCAGCAAGCCATGAAGCGGGCCATTAATTTCATCAATAAGCTCCGGCGTCGGCTGGAAATTGGTCTTGGAATGGCAGCTCAGGCCAACAGGCTCAATTTCGAGAGATGTCAGAATATTCCGATAAGCAGGATATCCGGGCTCAGCCAGAACCACCCTGTCGCCCCTCTCGAATGATGAAAGAAACGTCAGCAAAAAAGCACCTGATGAACCGGTAGTAACAACAACCCGGCTGGCCGGAATATCATGGCCATAAAAGTCCTTGTAATGCTGCGCGATGGCGGATCGCAGCTGTGGAATACCAAGGGCGTCAGTATAGCCAATTTGCTCGCTTTGCAGGGCACGCGCCGCCGTCTCCAATACTTTTGACGCGGCCGATGTAGCCGGCTGGCCGACCTCCATATGATAGACCGGTGCCCCTGCCTGCTCCCTTTTATTGGCTTCCTTCAAAACTTCCATAGCAATGAAAGGGCTGATATTTCCTCTGGATGAGAGACTCATAGCACTTACTCAGTTTTCAATTAAAGACAGGCCAAAGCCGCGCGGGTCATGACGCGAGACGCAATTGAAGGTCTTGCCATTTCGGCAATAAATGGCGTTGACGACGGCAAGCCGGTCGACTTCTACCAAAACAGGGAATTCCTTGTTTATAGCGGCGACCTCTTCGTCCGGCATTGAGGTTTCATATAGGAGAGGCAACAGTTTCCCCATGGTAAAAAGCCTTGAGGCATTCATGGCGCTATCAAGGCTGCTGTCATTACCGAAAATATCGATCCCCATGGCAACTGAGGCCGGTGTTCCGGCAGCTCCGCCCGTTGCGGCACTCCCATAATAGAAATCCTTGTTGGGCAGATTAACCACCAGCATTGGAGAGGTTAGAAATTCGCTTTGTTCTACCGGGATGTTGGGGGCAAGCACAATACCAGTAATAGCGCCAATATTCCCGGAACCGAACGGCTTTTTAAGCCCGACCACACAGGCAACGGCATTGCCTTCCTTATCCGTCGTGACGAACGAGGTTGTGCCGTTGCTGATAAAGGGAGATGCAGTGTTAAAATCTGTAAACACACTAGCCGTTGCATCGGCAATTTCTGTTATGGGAATATCCTTCTTCGTACGCAGAATGCTTTTGCCTTCACTGAACAGGCTTCCCCAAAGACGGGCATACGGCTCACCATATGTGTCCGCCGAAACCCCTGCCATATTATCATCAACGCGGAATGTCCGCGCATCGACCCAAATCGGCTTATAGTTGACTATATCCTGCAGAGTGACACGGCCCCCAGCATTGTTAGCGTCCTCAATAAAAGTGCGCGCCCAGTTGCCGCTATAGAAAGACGCGCCGCCTTCCGAACGGAGGGCCGAGAGAAGACCGGCCAGCTGGACCTGGCGAATTCTTGTCCCCTCCGCCACAAACTTGCCCTCTTTATCCTTGAAAGTACGGTTAAGGTCGAAGTCCAGATTGAGCTGCTCCTTGTTCAGGATCATTGCCATATGCTGGGCCCGGGAAATCGGCTCACCGAAATTGGCAAGTTTTTCGGCTGGAGACAAAAGCGTTGTCCAGTCAAGGCGTCCGTAGCGGGCCTGCAGCGCAGCCATTCCGCGAATATTACCTGGGATGGCAATGGCGCCGCCTGCTGCAGGTGCTTTGTTCTGAAATTGCAGGTTTTCGAGTTTGTTGGTTTCGGTACTATAAACAATACATTCGCCGCCGCCGCCAACGGATGCGGCAACGGGATAGGTTACAGCCAAGGTGAAATAGAGCGCGGCAGCGGCATCTGCGGCCGTTCCGCCTGAGGAGAGAATATCCTCGGCAACCAAAGTCGCGCGCGGCTCATCAGAGGCAACACCGCCCAGGTCGCCCGTGACATTTCCGACTTTACCAAGGGGGATAGATGGGCCGCCACAGGCCGTTAGGGTCAAGGCTGCGAGAACAAATACGGACGACAATCGTCCCTTCCATTGACGAAAGGGTAAGTTGTTCCTACTTTTATTCGGTAACAAGAGGATATCCTTATTGAGTAAACGCATATTAACGCTGATGTCCATGATCCTGATTCTCGTAATGCCAACCCATTTGGCTTACGCTGAAAGGACGGGTCTGTCCTTCATTCGTGACGCCGAAATTGAACATACCCTTCGTTCCTACGCAAGTCCGCTGTTTAATGCCGCTGGATTGAACGGGAATGATGTCGCTATTTATATCATTAATAATCCGGCGTTGAACGCCTTTGTTGCGGGAGGTCAAAGATTATTCATATTTACCGGCCTGCTGGAGCGGGTCGAGACGCCAGGCCAGCTTAAAGGCGTGATTGCCCATGAAACAGGCCATATTGCAGGCGGCCATCTGGCTCGCACCCAGGATGCCCTTAAAAATGCCAGTATAAAATCCATACTCGGACTTTTACTGGGGGCTGTGGCTGTTGCTGCGGGCGGCGGTGGTGCGGGTGCCGCTGTTATTGCCGGTGGATCAGATGCCGCCGCAAAATCCTTTTTGCAGTACAGCCGCACGCAAGAATCATCGGCGGATCAGGCTGCCATTACCTACCTTGACCGGACGGCTCAATCTGGCCGGGGAATGGCCGAGTTTCTCGAAATTATCGGCGCCGGTGAAAACCGGAATTATGATAACAATATTCCGTCCTACTATCGCAGCCATCCCGTTAGTAGCGAGCGTGTGGCGGCCCTTCAGCAAAGAATACAGACGTCTCCATACAAGGATGTTCCGCCCTCAAAAG
>Ga0315338_1001677_pt1 | contig 25967 bp, 18 predicted proteins | sample ASW8metaG_FD_204518 | JGI IMG/M metagenome (GOLD analysis project Ga0315338, IMG submission 204518) | Ammonia-oxidizing marine archaeal communities from Monterey Bay, California, United States - ASW #8 | ecosystem: Environmental > Aquatic > Marine > Coastal | place: USA: California | collected... | reverse complement strand
TCTCATCGCGCTTTATGAAAACGGAGCCGCGAGCCCAGGCAGTCCCCGTAGTCGCGGCTCCATCGTTTCGTCGTCCCGATTGAATTCCTAGCTGAGGTAGTTGGCTAGGTCAGACGGGTCTTAGTAGGTCGTGTAGAAACCAACGAGGATACTGTTAATCGTATCCTCGTTCGCAATCAGGTTGACGTCCGATTTGAATTGCTCGAACCCAACTTTAATGTTGGCGTTCTGACCGGCGAGGAAGCAAGTCGCTCCTGCCCGCCACATCAGGTAAGTCCCAGGTTCGCCCGCATCGCTCGTCCCATCGGAAGTCCAGCTGTCGACCAGGAACCATGGCTGGACTTTCTTCTCAGCAATGTAGTAACCGGCCTCGACGTAGAATCCAGTTCCCTCGGTCGCCTTGGCGTTTCCGTCGAGATCTAGTTTGCTGAAGGCTGCTTCCACGGTAAGCGAACCGTCACCAATCGGATGCTCGACGAAGCCGTCGACCGAGAAATAGAGATAGTCGACGGCGCCGTCTGATCCCATTGCGACATTCGGCTGTGCGTCGACCGATGCGCCAAGCGCCATCGTCTTCTTCTTCCCGAGGTAGGTTCCGCTATTGTAATAGCCGGCCTCCGCGTCCCCGTAGTTGACTTGACCGCGGGCCGTGACCCGCTCGCTGTCTTTGCCGGGGGCCTGAATCCCGTCAGAGACTCCGAGGTAGTACTTTCCATGCATCTCTTCGCCGACCTTGCCTGACCCGAAGAGGGTGATACCGAGGTCTCGGACCTGGGCAGAGCCCCGGAGCCCAGAATCGGTCGGAGAGACTGTGCTCGTGTTGAACGTGGAAAGGGCGCGCATCCCCCAGGTCATACTCTTGTAGGTCTGCGCAGGCCGGTCCGCTGCCATCAGAGCACCAGAGGAAGTCAGGTTGGAGCGATTCGACGGAGCCATGTTCTGTCCGACAATAACCTGAGTCCAGTTGTCTTTCTTGATCGTGGCAAAGGCGTCAATCATGTTAACGGCTGTTCCGGACACGTCTGTCTGGAAAAACATGCTGACATGCTCGTTGACCGTTCCCTTGAGCCGGAAACGCGCCCGGCGAATACCCATCCGCTCTACGGTGTTCCAATCTCCATCGCCGTTGAGATCGCGATCTGAGGAGAGTCCCAACGCCTGCAAACGGAAGCCAAAGTCGATGGTAGCGTTGTCGTTTATCGTCAGTTTCGCTCCAGCGAGGGCCGGTGCGGCGCTCCCGGCGATCAGACACGATATCGTCAACGTGAAAATCCAAAAGCGCGTCATAGCCGATCCTCCATGAGAAACACCAATTCCCGGGCCCGCTGGTCTCCGGTTTTCCTCTACCAACCTCGTGTTCTGCGCGACCGAACTCGATGAAGGGCATGCTTACACCACTGTCAGGGCAATTCAAGGCCCAAAGGGCCCTGATCTGCCTGTGGAATCTGGACGGTCAAGACCAGTCCCGGCGACCGCTGCGTGAGCGCACGTGCGCTGCTGAGGCCAACCGAAAGTCATGACTAACCCCTTGGCTACCGTGCTTTCTGGGCCGCGTTCGCTTCGAGACCATGTTTGTTCCAGAACGATTTTGCTCCTTCATGAACCGGCGTGACGATTCCGTTGAGTGCACCTTCGATCGACATCGCCCTGGCCGTACTCTTGACCTTGATCATGTAGGCGAGGCCTGCCTCGGAGAAGATGTCGGCGAGTGCCGCGGAAACGATGGCGGGATGGATGTGCTTCCCCGCGACCCAGAGTGCGGAGTCCTGGAAAGAGGAGATGTCGGCGTCGATGCCCGTGTAGGTTCCTGCGGGGATCGTAAGTTGATTGTAGAACGCGTACTGCTCGAAGAATCCGGCCTTCTGACCTGCCTCGACCAGGTCGATCATGACGATGTCGTTACGTGCGGCTGCCTGGATGACGGACGAGTTTGGGTAGCCCGCAAGAACCCAGAAGGCTTCGATTGATTTGTCTCCGAGGGCGGCGGCAGCCTTGCTGTAGCCGAGAAACTCGACGTCCATTTTGTCCCAGAGTCCGAGAGCAGTGAAGTAGCGCTGCGCCGCGCCGGCCGCGCCGGATCCTGCTCCGCCGACGGCCACGCGCTTCCCTTCGAGGTCGGCGACGGTTTTGATACCGCTGCCTTTCAGTGTGACGAGATGTGCTGGTGCGCCGTAGAGATAGGCTACCGCATAAACATTTTCGTACTTCCTCTCGTCTCTGGTCAGCCGACCTTGGCGCCCGAGAAAGGTGTCGCCAGAGTAAACGATGCCGAAATCGGCCTCTCCGGAGTTGACTCGGCGGAGATTCTCGAGCGAACCCGCCGAAGCGGTGTTCGACACCTCGACGTCAGCGATTTGCTTGGTGAGTCGAATCGAGATGCCATTCGAGAAGTACTGGAAAGTACCTCCTTCCGGACCTCCCGAGAAAGAGAGGCGATCCTTCGCGGTGGATGCTGGGGGGAGAACGAGACCGGCGATGAGCATCAAAAACAGCCATGGCTTCAATCCTGTCATCTTGAACTCCTTACTCAGGTTTTCGCGGTGGGAACGGATCAAGGGGTGAGGATGTCACAACAAGAAAATGGCCGTCTGTGAGGGGAAACCCAGAGATGGGAGAGCGGTGTGGGATTGAGATTTGGGTTGTTTTCCACGAATCTCCCATGCCCGTGTCCCGACGGAAATGGGCTCGGAGTTCTGTCCGGTACCGATTCTCGTCATCCTCATCTACTATCCTTCCTAGGACCGTGGAGACAGACCGCGAGAGTGGAGGTTGAATGGAACCGTACGAAAAGCTAGGCGCGTTTTACCTGGGCAAGCGAATTGAACCGGGGGCCGACGACACGACCGACGACCTGATCCTCTACGATTCGAAGGATCTGACCACCCACGCTCTCTGTGTCGGGATGACTGGAAGCGGAAAAACCGGTCTCTGCGTCTCTCTGCTCGAAGAAGCGGCCATCGATGGTGTGCCCGCGATCATCATTGACCCAAAGGGGGATCTCGGGAATCTGCTTCTCAATTTTCCGAAGTTGACCCCCAAGGAGTTCGCTCCCTGGATCGACCCGGCAGAGGCGCAGCGAAAGGGTAAGACCCCTGAGGAATTCGCCAAATCGACGGCTGAACTCTGGAAGAGTGGTCTGGCCAGTTGGGGGCAGTCCGGTGAACGGATCAAACGCCTACGTGATTCCGCCGATATGACGATCTTCACACCGGGAAGTCGGTCGGGTATTCCTCTCCGCGTCCTTCGGACGTTTGCAGCGCCACCTCCCGCTTTGCTCGAAGATGAGGATGCGTTCCGGGAGCGGACCCAATCCTCGGTCTCGAGTTTGCTCGCGTTGCTTGGCATCGATGCCGACCCGATTCGGAGCCGGGAACACATTCTGCTTTCCAACATTCTCGATCGGGCCTGGCGGGAGGGGCGGAGTCTCGAGTTGGCCGGTCTCATCCGTGAGATTCAGGCGCCACCATTTGACCGCATTGGTGTTCTCGACCTCGAGTCGATTTTTCCTTCCAAGGATCGGTTCGAGTTGGCGATGAGCCTGAACAACCTCCTTGCGTCTCCCGGATTCTCAGTCTGGATGGAAGGGCACCCGCTCGACATCGGGAAACTCCTCCACACGGAGTCCGGTAAGCCACGTCTCTCCATCATCTCGATTGCTCACCTCAGCGATGCGGAGCGGATGTTCGTCGTCACGCTGATCCTCAATGAGATGATTGCCTGGATGAGAACACAGCCCGGAACTTCCAGCCTCCGAGCACTCCTCTATATGGACGAAATCTTCGGCTACTTTCCCCCAACGAAGAATCCACCGTCGAAGATGCCGATGCTTACGCTGCTCAAGCAGGCACGTGCCTTCGGGGTGGGGGTTGTTCTTTCGACCCAGAATCCCGTCGACCTCGACTACAAAGGACTCTCGAATTGCGGTACGTGGTTTCTCGGGCGCCTCCAAACAGAGCGGGACAAGCTGCGGGTGATCGACGGGCTGGAGGGGGCTTCCGCGGCCGCCGGACAAAACTTCAACCGAAGCGAGATGGACGCCTTACTTTCCGGGCTCGGAAAGCGGGTCTTTCTGATGAACAACGTTCATGATCGGGAACCGGTCCTTTTTCATACACGCTGGGCCATGTCCTATCTGCGGGGTCCTCTCACCCGGACGCAGATTCAGACGCTCATGGCAAAAAAGAAGAAGGCACGGGCAGCCGAGGCCAATGCTCGATTGGGGAAGTCGCAGCGAGTCCCAAAGATGTCTCAACCGAGTGGGGGAGGGACTGCCCAGGCAGCTCCTGCGGCAAGCTCGTCGACTCCACCGCCGAGCCTTCAATCGATGCGTCCGATTCTGACGGGGGATATCGTTGAGCGATTTGTACCTTCGTCAGTTGCCCCTCAGCGGCGGGGGGAGCTGGTCTATCGACCTGGCTTGATTGGACGGGCCAGGTTGCACTTCGTAAGGGCAAGAGACAGCGTCGATGTTTGGCGTGACGTCGATACGTGGGTTTCGCTGGATGACTCCATCGGGATCGACCCCTGGAGTGACGCCGAGATGACAACGACCCTCATCGAGACTATCGATGAACCCGATGCACTCGCCGAGTTTCTTGATCTACCCAGTGACGCCGCGAAAGCGAAGCACTACAGGAAGTGGAAGACGGCTCTCAAGAACACCCTCTATCGAGATCAAAAACTCCCGATCTTTCGTGCGACGTCTCTCAAGCTAAGTTCACTTCCGGGAGAGACGGAAGGAGAGTTTCGTGTGCGAATCGGTCAGCAAGCTCGGGAGTCCAGGGACCTGGCTCTCGAGAAACTGCGGGTGAAGTATGCGAAGAAGATCGACTCGCTCCAGGTCAAGATCGAAAAGGCTGAGCTCAAGGTCGAGAAGGAACAAGGTCAACTCAAGCAGCAGAAGTTTCAGACGGTCGTCTCAGTTGGCGCGACGATCATGGGCGCGCTCTTCGGGCGCAAGCTCGCCAGTGCCCGGACGGTTGGGCGGGCGTCGACGGCGGCCCGAAGTGTCGGCCGCGTAACGCGGGAGCGCGGTGACATCGAACGCGCTCAAGATTCGCTCGAGTCTCTCGAGGAGCAACTCCAGGAGCTGGAGGCGACGTTCGAGGAAGAGTCCACCGAGATGGCCGACGCTCTCGATCCACAGAAGATTGAACTGACCCTGCAAGAGCTGACGCCGCGAAAGGCGGACATTCTTATCGAATACGTCGGCTTGCTCTGGATGCCCTGGAGATCGATTGGCGGCGGGCGGATCGAGCCAGCCTATGAGCTGGATTGAGCTCGGGTTTGCCCCAGGCCCGGCCTCAGATTCGGCCAAATTCCTCATTATCCGGTGATGAATCTGACCCATGTCGCCGAAATCTTACCTAAGGGGTCTGATTGGGCACCGGTCAGCGCGCTTCCGACCCCTGGTTGACCTCGAATTCGAGGCTGTCCACGATCCGGTGGAAGGGCGGTGGGTCCTTCCAATTCCGGTCACGTGTCGGCCACAACAACGGAGCTAGTGATGGAGAATGAGCGGCTCGCTCGGCTACTGATCGTCGATGACGAATCCGGTATGCGTGAGGTCCTCCGCGAGTTTCTCGCTGAGTACGACTACGAAATCCTGGAAGCTGCGAACGGCGAGGTGGCCCTGAGAATCCTGGACCGCGAGCGAATCGACCTGGCCATCGTCGACATCTTCATGCCCGAGGTCGACGGAATCGAGCTTCTTGCCGAACTCCAGGCTCGCGCGCTTCCTGCCAAGGTCATTGCGATGTCGGGTGGCGGTGAGGCTGGGTCTGTAGGGACCCCCCTGAGAGCGGCAGCGCTCCTGGGAGCGGCGGCAACGCTGGAGAAGCCGTTCGATCTTCATATCATGCTGTCTCACATCCGCCAGTGCCTGGAGTGCGCCTAGGCCCAGGGTACCGGCAATGCGTAAGACGTCATCCGCGTCGAGTCCTTGGCTTGAAGCTCGAGGTTCGAAAGGAGTAGGGCCGGTGAAACCGTCGAAACGGGTACGGTGCCGGACTCCGCGGAGCAGTACGCGTTATCGACGACCTGGGTGTCGCCTACCGCGATGATGTTGGACAAGCTCGCAAGTGGCGTGCCTACGAAGTTGACGCCGCGGAGGAATCGCTCGGATCCATCCGGGAAGATCTGTCTTGCGACGGTAATCTCACCCAGGAAGGCCTGCACATCGTAGGACTCGGTCTCGGTCTCACCGCCTTCACACTCCAGCAGTACGATGCCAAAGGGCAGCTCCCGCTTCCGAACTTCGTCGATAAGCAACGCCTTTAGAATCTCCCAGGGCTGTCCTTCCCGTGACTCGATCACCAGGTTCCCCATCCGGCTGATGGGGCGTTGGAAAGATTCGTTGCGCGCGTGTCCGCTGCTCCGATGACCCCGGGCTCTGAGCGGTGCACGAGAAGAAAGAAGTCTCCGCAGCACGCCGTTCTCTACGAGTGAGGCGCGGCCACTTGGGATCCCTTCGTCGTCGTAAGGATAGTGGCCAACGAGTGACTGGCCCTCGTACTGGCGCAAGCTGGGGTCGTCGTAGATGTCCAGACTTGCGTGAGTAACCCTCTTCCCGACCTTGTCCGCGAACGTCTTGCCCTCGTCGCTCGAGAGCATACGATTCCCTTCCAGTCGATGCCCGAGAACCTCGTGCACGAATAAACCGGCCGGGATCGGTGCGAGCAGAACCGGTCCGGAGTACGAAGTGGTGGTCTCCGCAGACGCCAGTTCCCGAGCGACCCGAACTTTAGCCTCGGTCATTGCCTCAAATTCTTTTAGCGACGGGAGCTCAGAGAGATCTGCAACTGTCCGAACGACCGACATGTCCACCGTCTCTCCTGCTCCGTTCAGCATCCAGAGGCTCGCGACAAGGCTGTACTCCTCTGTCTGCCACACCAACTCACTTCCCTCGGTGCTGACGAAGATCTTGGTCGTGGTCCTCCCCGAAAAACTGACAGAAGTATTCTGGAAGTCAGTGTGCTTCTTCAGTGCCCGACTTGCTCGACGAACGTAGTCGTCCCAATATTCGGTATCGATGTTCGTGTGGTGAAGACGGGTCGAGGACCGGAGGCCATCGCCCTTTTGAAAGGAGGGGAAGCCAGCATTCTCGTCGCGGTAGTGAATGAGATGGGCTCGCCGTTCGTGGTAGGCGGCGACTGCTTCCCGGTACTTTGCATCGGTCAGTCGCCAGAGGGCGAATCTCAAACTGTCGGCATTGTCCTCGATCGGCATACCGCAGAAGTCGACGGAGTCGACCTCGTCCGAGTTGTCGCCCAGCCCACCCTTTGAGGTCTGGTCCGATCGGTACGAGCCCACGCGGACGTCGGCAAACGCGTTGCGCTGGCGAATCGGCCTCGAAGACCAGAGAGCCCCGAGGCGGCCCCATACTGAGTACCCCACCGCATCGCGCAGGAGATAGCTCAGATAGTAGATCTTGGGCTGACCGGAAACTCGCAGGCTATCTCGAGATCGTGTGAGCTCGGCGTGGAGTGCCGCTTTGGTCTTTCGCAGGGATGTTCGATTCATCGGCGGATCTTACACGCGGAGCGTCCCCGCCGTCAGCCCTGAGACGCTCGCCCCGATTCCCGTCGCGGCAATGATCCTGGGGCCTTAGACTGGGCGAGGAGGCCGATGAGGCCGACACATCGAGCAAGATGGGACAGCGGTCTATCACTCGCTTTTGGCTTCGTCGATCTGCACGCATTCAATTCGGCCGGGAAGGGAACGATGCCTCTAAAGCCCTGGACACTACCGACGGACCGCCAGCTGAACGCGGCTGCACAATGGGAGTCCGCCCGGGTTGGCCTGATTTCGGACACCCACGACCTTCTCCGGGAGGAGGCACTCGCGGAGCTGACCGAGTGCGACTGGATTCTTCACGCCGGGGACATTTGCAGTGTGGCCGTTCTGGATGGCCTTGCCGCACTCGCTCCGCTCAGTGTCGTCCGAGGCAACAACGACTGGGGCGAAATCGTGAACGAGCTACCACATAACGTGCGGATCGAGATTGCCGGCCATCGGATCTACATGGTGCACGATCGCAACGACATTGCGATGGATCCGAAAGAAACCGATGTGGTTGTCTTCGGGCACTCCCACAAACCCGAAAACTATGAGCAGGATGGTGTCCTCTTTGTGAACCCAGGTGCCGCTGGAAAGCGCCGGTTCACTCTGCCCATCACGCTCGCCATTCTCAATCTGCACGGAAGCGACCGTGTCCTCGAAACCATCGAACTCGATCTTTGATCTGATTCGATCGACGAGGAAACCGTGCCACGCCCCAATCTGTTCGTAGTCAGTCGGTTCTGCTAGAGTTTCGAGATGAATTCGCGTGATCTCGACAGTTCTATCCTCTCTCGCTGGATGATCCATCGAGAGTCACGAGCTCGCGCTTCTGTCGTCTGGATGCTTGCCTGGTGTGTCGCCTGGATTTCACTTGCCGGTTGTGAATCTCCGCAGAAAGAATCGGACTCTTCCTCTCCGCGTGTCATCCTCGTCGCCTTGGACGGCGCCACCTGGACGGTGCTGGACCGATTGATGGGGGACGGAAAGCTTCCCAATCTTGCCCGCATGAAGGTCGAAGGCGCAGCGGGCACGTTGCGCAGTGAGGAGCCGATCTTTTCTCCGGTGCTCTGGACGACGATCGCCACCGGCAAAACTCCTGCCGAACACGGGATCGAGTCGTTCACTGTTCCCGTCGATGGCGAACCCACCCCCGTGACCTCGAACCTCGTTCGGACGCCTCGTCTTTGGGAGATTCTCAGTTCGCGGAACCGGTCGGTTGGGGTGATCGGCTGGTGGACGACCTGGCCGGCCACTCGCGTGCAAGGCTTTCTTTGTTCGGAACGGACCTGGCCCCTCGCCTTGAGCAAGCACGGTATGCCGACGACGTCCGAAGGCGCCTCCACGTTGTCCTGGCGGACCTGGCCGGAGAATTTGATGGAAACTGTCGAGCCGTTGATCGTCATTCGAGATAACCTCACTGCCTCCCATATAGCCGAGGTGGACGTCAGAGGTACCCTTGGTACGGTCGGAAGCCGCGGTCCTTGTGTGGCCGACGTTTACGCCAAGGACATCACTTTCATGGCGGTGGCCGAGTCTCTTTATCCGGCCGTCCGTCCAGATTTCTTCACCATCTACCTCGAGATCACCGATGTGATGGCTCACTACTTTTGGGAGTACTGGCGTTACCACCGGTTTCTTCGTTACAGCGAGCCCACCGAATTCGACAGCCCACCGCAAGAGCAGGACGCGGAAACGGCTGCCTACATTGGTGAGAACTTTGAACGGGGTTACGAGTACGCCGATCGAGCCATCGGGCGGATTCTGGCCATGGCTGATGATTCGACCCTTGTCATGGTCGTGTCCGATCACGGATACGGCGAGAACACCGAGCGCGCTCGACTGCACATCGGGGACGGAATCTACGCACGCAATTCGCACTGGCACCTCCTCGACGGAGTTCTGCTCGCTTGGGGTCGTGGGGTTGCCAAGGGCGTGGAACTGGAGCCGGCGTCCGTTCTCGACATCGCGCCAACCGTACTCTACGCGATGGGTGAACCCTCCGGAGCGGACATGCCAGGACGAATTCTAACCGACCTGTTTGAGGACTCGCTCCGCGGTAGAGATTTTGGAACAGTGTCGAGCTACGACAGCCTGGTTACGGGCGGATCTCAACAGGCGGTCACGTCCGATGAGGACGAAAGCTATCGAGAGCTGCTGCGCTCACTCGGCTACATCAACTAGCTTACATTCCGCTTTCTTGCGTCCGTCCAAGATCAAGTCCGTCTCCCACTTTAGTTTTCCAGTGCCGCTCTTGGTCATGTTCTGATACCCTCGTCGCGCAGGAGAAACTAGCATCATGCAAGTTCTTGTACCGCGCGAGAGGCTGCAAGGCGAGACACGTGTGGCAGCTACTCCGGAAACGGTGAAGCAACTCACAAAGTCTGGCCACACGGTATTCGTCGAAGCGGGCGCCGGGCAGGCGTCCCACTTCGCGGATGAGGCCTACTCGGAGGTCGGAGCCGAGGTCGTGCCCGACGAGGCCACATCCCGGTACTGGAGCGATGCCGACGTTGTGGTAACGGTTGCTGGCCCATCCCTCGAACAGTCGGAGCTGATGAATCCTCCCGGACTTGTCATCGGTTTGCTCGCTCCCTACCGCAATCTCTCGATAGTTGCGCGCCTTCGTGATCGCGGCCTGAGTGCGTTGGCCATGGAGCTCATCCCTCGGGTGGGTCGTGCCCAGACCATGGACGCACTGTCGTCGCAGGCATCCATCGCCGGCTACAAGGCGGTGCTGGTCGCGGCAGCAGGTCTGGACAAGTACTTTCCGTTGATGATGACGGCGGCAGGCACTGTTAAACCCGCTCGGGTGGTGGTGATGGGAGCCGGGGTCGCAGGGCTCTCTGCGTTGGCCACCGCGCGCCGTCTCGGCGGGGTAGTGTCGGTCTCAGACATTCGCGAAGTGGTCCGCGAGCAGGTGGAATCGCTGGGAGGGCGGTTCATCGATCTCCCGGATATGGGTGAGAGTGGCGAGGGCTCTGGCGGCTATGCGCGGCAAGTTACGCCGGAGTTCCTGGCCCGCCAACAGGAGATCGTTGCCGAGTATGTGGCACGGGCTGATGCTGTGGTCACGACGGCGCTCGTTCCGGGCAGGCCGGCCCCGAAGCTCGTTACCGAGGCGATGGTGAAGTCCATGCGCGCAGGCGCGGTCATCGTAGACATGGCCGCAGAGCAGGGCGGCAATTGTGAACTGAGTGAACTCGACGCCGATATCATACGTCATGGGGTCCGGATCATTGGGCCGAGCAACCTACCGGCGACAATGCCTCACGACGCCAGCACTTTGTACGCGCGAAACATCATGGCGCTGCTGGACCTGGTGGCCTCCAATGGAAACGTGGAGCTGGACCTCAACGACGAGATCGTCGACGGTGCGATGCTCGTTCACGACGGGCAGGTGCGGCACGGGGCCACCGCTGATGCCCTCGGAGGTAACGCATGATCATGGGTCCTCTGCTTATCGGCCTTTACGTATTTGTGCTGGCCATGTTTGTCGGCTTCGAGGTCATTGCCAAAGTGCCCCCGACACTGCACACACCGTTGATGAGTGGCGCCAACGCCATCAGCGGGATCACTATCGTAGGTGCATTGGCGGTTGCGACGACTGCGGAACCGTCCGTGGCTAACATCCTGGGAGCCATCGCCATCGCGTTCGCCACCATCAACGTGGTGGGCGGATTTCTCGTGACCGATCGCATGCTGCGTATGTTTGGCAAGAGACGATGAGCGAATTCCTCGGCGCGAGCGTTCCGTACATCTACCTCGTCAGCGCGGTGTTGTTCATCTCTGGACTCAAGCGACTCTCCAGAGTCCGGACAGCGCGCAGTGGCAACAACATCGCGGCGACGGCAATGCTGCTGGCCATCGTTGGAACTCTCCTCGAGATCAACTTTGCGAGCGCTGCGGCCGCGGAACTCGACTACCGGTGGATCATCGGTGGAGTGGTCGTAGGTGGTGTGATCGGCGCGGTGGCCGCAGTGCGCGTGGCTATGACGCAGATGCCAGAGATGGTTGCCCTCTTCAATGGATTTGGCGGAGCTGCGTCCGGACTAGTAGCGGTATCAGTAGTCTGGCAGCGGCTGGCGGCGGGCCAAAGCACCGTAACAGGCTTTACCGACGCTGTTATCATCAGCCTCTCCGTCCTGATTGGTACTCATACGGTCAGCGGTAGCCTGATCGCGTTTCTCAAACTTGCGGGCAAGCTGAAGCGTGGTGCGCCAATCCTCCTGCCGGGCCGCCACGTTATCAACGCATTGCTTGCCCTCGTGATTCTCGGGCTCGGGATCTTTTTTGTGGCTACCGGGGATACGGTTGCGTTGCTCGTGCTTGCTGCTGTGAGCCTTGTTCTGGGTGTCCTTCTCGTCGTTCCCATCGGTGGGGCCGACATGCCCGTCGTCGTGTCCCTGCTCAACTCTTACTCAGGACTGGCCGCCTGCGCAGCGGGTTTCGTGATCGGAAACAACGTCCTGATCATCGCAGGCTCGATGGTGGGTGCCGCTGGGTTGATCCTGACTCGCATCATGTGCGTGGCCATGAACCGGTCGTTGGTGAACGTATTGGTCGGTGGATTTGGCGCCAACGAAGGGCCCGGATCAGGTGACGACGAATATGAGGGCGTCACTTCCTGTGACGCTGAAGAGGCGGCGATTCTCCTCGAAGGTGCAGAGAACGTGGTCATCGTGCCCGGCTACGGGCTTGCCGTGGCGCAGGCACAGCATGTCGTGCGCGAATTGGCTGACCTGCTTCACGAACGAGGCACCAAGGTGACCTACGCGATTCACCCGGTCGCTGGCCGTATGCCTGGCCACATGAATGTGTTGCTGGCGGAGGCCGATGTTCCCTACGATCAGCTTATCGAGCTGACTGGAGCCAATCCCGAGTTCCGCAACACAGATGTGTCGATCGTCATCGGCGCAAACGACGTAGTGAACCCGGCTGCTCTCAGCGACGAGGCAAGTCCGGTTTACGGCATGCCAATCCTGCTGGTTCACGAATCGCAAACGGTCTTCGTCGTCAAGCGCAGCCTCAGCCCCGGCTACGCGGGCATCAAGAACAAGCTCTTCGAAGCGGACAACACGATGATGGTGTTCGGCGATGCGAAGAAGATCGTGCAGGGGCTCGTGAGCGAACTCAAACAACTGTAGGAGGTAACCTCATGCTACCGAAAGTCCGCGAATACATGGACAAGGTCGTCAACACTCTCAAGGCCGAGGACGAGATTCTCAACGCCGTGCGCTTTCTACTCGACAAGCGCGTGACCGGCGCTCCCGTTGTCGACGAGAACGAGCGTGTCATCGGCATCCTCAGCGAGAAGGACTGCCTGAGACTCCTGTCCGTAGGTAAAGCCCATCGGGACTATCCCACTGGTGCCGTTAGCGAGTACATGACACACACGGTAACGACGGTCTCCCCGGATATGAACATCTACTTTGTTGCCGGGATGTTTCTTAATGACGTGGTGCGACGCTTCCCGGTCGTTGAGGATGGCCGTCTCGTAGGTGCGATCACCCGGCTCGATATTCTCCGGGCAGTGGAGACAAACCTGCCAGAGGGCGGTTGACATCGCTCATGTTCGAACGGTATGCAGCACGAGGTCCTCGGCCTGCGCCGCCGCCTCATCCAGACCAAGGTTGCTGCCGTCGCGCAGGGCCTGCTCGAATTCATCCTGGTTCAGTAAGGCGCGCGTTCGCTCGAGCTCGTCTCGACCAATTCGACCCCGGTGACCGCTCAGGGATGCTTCCGTTGCGAGCAATCTGACGGCGTCCTGGGGACGGTTCGCTGCGGCGAGCAGACCTGCTGCCCCGTGCAGAAATTGCCCCTTCATTTGAAAGTCTTTGAGCTTCGTGGCGATCCGGTTCACTTCGAGAAGGGCTTCGCCTGCCTCCCGAATCCGCCCTCCAACTAGAGCGGCGTTGGCGAGTTCTGACCACGCGCCCCCCTCGACGAGGGGATCCTCGATATCGCGCGCGATGGTAAGAGCACGTCTGGCGTAGGACTCGGCCAGCTCGGTATCATCTTCGGACGCCATCCGTGCGGCTCGAACGAGTTCGTGTGCGACGAGGTACCGATCGCCCAGTTTTTCGGATAGCCGCAAACATTCCTGGGCGATTTCCCGGGCGCGCGTCTTCTCGCCTCGTTCAGCGGCACCCTCGAAGAGTCCGTCCAGAGCCGAGTAGAGTCCGCGGTCCCAGTCCAGTTCGCGGGCCAGCTTCTCGGCTTCCTCAAACATGACAGTGGCTCGTTCACCATGGTTCTGCAGACTAGCGACCTGCGCTCCGCCGATCAGAGCGAGAATTACCTGCCTTCCCGACCCATGATTCCGGACTACGCTCAACGCCTGTTCGTAAAGCTGTTGCGCGCGGGCAAAGTCGCCTCGTCCCTGAAAAAAAGTTCCCAAATTGTGCCGCGCCCGACCCAGCTCCGGCATGTCCCCGGTTTCCTCGGCAAGTCGTACCGCATCCTCCAGGTAGCGGGCAGCCTTCGTCATGTCGCCGAGACGAAGGGCAATCGTACCTGCGTTCATCGACACCGAGAGACGATTTGGAAGGTCGCTCCGCGCTTCCGGGTGATTCAACCACGTTTCGAACAGTTCCAGGCCCTTGCGATATCGACCTGTTTCGAAGAAGAAGCGGGGAAGGTCCCGAATCAATTGCTTTGACCGGGGCGCCGGGCCCGGGTCCCCGAGCCCGTGATGGAAGGCGGACTCGAAGTTCCCCATGTTCTCGACGAGAGTTTGCTCCCATCGCTTCCCTTGCCCGGCTTCCAGTCCTAGCGAGGCCGCCCCGGTCAGGGCCAGGACTCTATCGAGGTGACGATCCTGTAACCTCTGGGTTTCTCCCAATTCCGAGGCCTTGGCTCGAGCATACTGACGCACCGGCTCGAGCATCCTGAAACGGGCGTCCCCGGTCCGTTCGACAAGTGAACACGACAAGAGATCCGCGTGCATGGCGAGGACGTCTTCTTCGGGAAACCAGCCCTCCGTGTAAGGCTCCACATCCTCGAGTGGCCAACTTCCCACGAAGACGGAAAGCGCACGAAAGAGCCGTCGCTGGGCGTCGTCGAGGAGTTCGTAGCTCCAATCGAAAACCGCACCCAAGGTTGGCTCCGGAGAAGGTCCGACCAGATCGAGCGATTCGAACCACTTGTCGAGCCGCTCGAGCAGGCCGCTCAGTCCGAAGGCGCGGAGTCGGTACGCAGCGAGCTCCAGAGCGAGGGGAAGGCCGTCGAGCCGACGGCAGATGTGAACGACAAGCTCCAGTTGCTCTTCGGCTATCGGAGGCGTCCCGGTGGATGTTGCTCGGTCGAGAAACAAATCGACAGACTCGTTCGCCCGGATCCCCGCCATCCGCTCTGCCGTCGCGTCCGAGCCACTCTCAGCTCTTCCCGGATCCGCGCTCGGAATCTCGAGGGGTCCGAGAACCAGGTTCGACTCGCCGGCCGCGCCCACGGGAATCCTGCTCGTTCCGAGGATTCTCGTCCGCGAACACTCCTGTAGAATCGAGAGCACGGGTAGAGCAACCTCGGATCTGAGATGCTCCAGGTTGTCGAGCACCAAGAGGAACTCCGTGCTCCCCAGCCGGTCTTGAATTCCCTCCAGAGAAGCGGCGACCGGGCCGAGTTGCAACGCGTCGTGAATGGCGGGGAGCAGATCCTCAGCGTTCCGGACCGTACGCAGGTCGACCCAGACCGGGCCCTCCGGGAATCGTTCTGCGAGAGTCCGAGCCGCCTCGAGCGCCAGTCGAGTTTTTCCCGATCCACCGGCACCGGTGACCGTGACCCAACGCTCGGTTTCGAGCCGCTGAACCAACGAACGCAGGTCTTTCGATCGACCAACGAACCGTGTCAACGGGGCTGGGAGTCTGAACTGGGAGGCAGCGACTCCTTTCGCGGGTACCAGGCTTTGTGAGAGTGCGTCGGCCATCTGCTGAGCGGTTCGAAAGCGATCCGGTCGAGCCATCAGGGCTCTTTCCACCACCGCGATCAGCTCGCGCGGCAGGTCCGGACGATGGTGATGCAGGGGCTCGTTCTGCTCGTCACCGAGTCGCTGGCGTAGATCCCGGAGATTCGCGGCGAGGCAGGGCCAACGGCCACTGGCCATTCGATAGAGGACCACGCCGAGCGCGTAGAGGTCGCACGATGGATCCGGCGATTCTCCGTTCAGCACCTCGATCGGCGTGACGTAGGGAGTGCCGCTAGTTCCTGTCAGAGAAGATGCGTCGTCGGGAGCGCGGCTCGAACCGAAGTCGAGCAGTACGATGCGTCCGCCCTCCTCGACCATTACGTTCTTTGGCGTCACATCTCCGTGAACGACGCCGACAGCATGAACCGCGCCGAGCGCAGCACTGAGATCGATTCCCAGCGCGGTGAGTTCCGCGGCGGAACATCGGCCTCGCTCTTCGAAGCGAGCTTCGAGCGTATCGCCGCGGATCCAGTCGGTCCAGATACCGACGCGCCCCTCCTGGATACCGGCGCCATGGACCGTGACCACGTTCGGATGCCTGACTCGAGCAAGGAGCCTTGCCTCGCGGAGGAGGTAACCGCGCAGCGCCTCCGCTCCAGCCTCGGACCGTTTGGAAAGCTTGAGGACGACCTCTCTCTGCAGATCCGGTTCGAAAGCGCGATAGACCGTACCAAAGCTACCTTCGCCGATCTGCTCCATGACGGCTAGAGAACCCCAGTGAAACAGAGCGACAACAGAATCGTCGGCCGACGTCTCGCGCCCGGATGTCCTCCGGGTAGGGTCGTTTGGGGTATCGTCCGAATCGATACCGAAGACGCGCCGTGCTTCCCCGAACTGACGGGCGATTCGTTCAAGATCCCGTAACGCGGCGACTTCGATTTCTTCGTAGTCCTCCGGAGTCGATCGGTCGAGGATCGCTTCCACGCCCTCGTCGAGCTGCCCGCGCGAACGTTGGTCACTTTCGTCAGGATGCGGCATCCATCACCTTCGCGACCTCGAGCAACGATCGCTTCACCATCATTCGTGCCGCATCCGCTGAGGGCAGTTCGATGGCATGAGCAATTTCGGGAAAGGAAAACCCGAACTCGACACGGAGTATGACGGCCTCCCGCTTTACTTCGGAAAGTGAGGTGAGAGCCTTCTCGTACGTTTCAAAAACTCGCTCGGAGACTCCTTCCGACTCCGTCTCGATCGACTCGGTCAACGGTGAGTGCAGGGGAAGCCTCCCGGACCGGCGTCCTTCGTCTCGCAGCACATTGAGAAGAATCGCTCGGAGATACGCCCAAAATGCTCCCTCGCGCCGATGCTCGAACTGGTCCAGCCGACCGAGGGCTTTGATTAGTGTGATCTGGACGAGGTCATCGGTTTCGTGGAGATGACGGGCTCCTGAAGGAAGCCGACCGTGGGCCCACGACCGCAGAACAGGAAGACATCGCCGAATGAGTTTCTCACGGGCCACCTCGTCCCCAGCCCTGAGTCCCTCGACCAGGGCCGCGGTCGTGTCGAGAGATCCGCCCGCCGGCATGTTCCTGTCGTCCGATTCCGAGTTCATACTCTTCCTGATCCCTGGTCTGAGCTTCGAGGGGCCCAACACCTCAGTACGAGAACGTTCCCGACGATAGTAGCAGCTTCCACGGCGCGAGCCATAAGTGGGGAATTCGCGGGGAGAAAGACTCTGGAAGCGAGTTATCCAGGAGAGAAAAGGGAGGCGAAGAGAGCCGGGGTGGGGCGGAAAGCGATTCGGAAGAATTCGGAGAGGAATCGGATGTAAAATCGGAGCCTGAAAGAGGCCGGGACGGGGAGGCGCGGGAGATCTGTGAACTTCGAGGAAGCGGCGGAGCGGCGATCACCGAAGTCTCCGCCTCCGTCGAACTAGTTGTCGATCACTGCCGCCATGTCGTACGAACGAAACTCGACCTTTTGGCTGATCGTGATCGGAACGCCCTCCGGATAAGTTTCGCCTCGCATGGCAATGATCCCGCCCGCATTCGGAAGAGCGGCCAATCCTTCAGGAACCGTGTCGAAGGGCCGTTGCAACGAGCCGTCCTCGACGAGGCCGGCAAAGGTCCGATCCACATAGATGATCGTCCGCCCTGCGATCTGACGATCCCAGACCCCACGTCCGTAGGTCGAGACGATCAGCTTGTCATTCCCGACGTTGTTCGGGTCGAGGACGTAGCGGAGATCGGTGCAGGTGACGATGGGAAGGCCGTTCTGGAACGTTTCCCATGTCTCTCCTCCGTCCCGTGTCCAGTACATTCCGACATCCGTACCGACGAAAATCTGGGCGGAGTTGAAGGGGGTCACGGCAATGGCTTCGACCGATCCGACGTCGGCCAGGATTCCGGAGATGTCGTCGTACGTCTCCCAATAGTCCTTCGTGTGAAGGAGTTTGGGTTCTCCCGAACTCCCGGTCAGCCCGGCCCAGCTTTCGCCGGGAGTTTCTGCGGAAGATGCGATTTCCAGGATCTGTTGACCGTCCGGCGCGATTTCCTTGTTTGTCGTAGTCCAATTGCCCGGGCTCGTTTCCCGGAGAATCGACACCCATCGTTGGTTGCCCTGGCTCTTGAAGTAGTCGATCAGCAGCGTGTTTCCGTCGATCACGCTGCCATAGATCCTCCGGTTCCCGGGCATGGACTGGGAGACGAAACTCCAGTTGTTCACGCTTCCCTTTGGGCTGACGAGGATCGAGTCGCCATTGGTCTGGGTGAACACTCTCTGATTCATCCAGTCGTGGTAGATCTGCGGGAGGTAGTCGCCACCGCCGTGGGCAGTATAAACCGGAGCTTGTCCGAACGGTTTGATCCACGTTCGCCACCTTGGATCGTTTGTGTAGACTCCATCGTTGAAGTAGTACTCCTGGGCGTTCACATCAGTGATCTCGACATCCCCTCCGTCGCCTCCCCGCACGAAAGACCAGTTCGCCCCGGCATTGTAGGACGAGACGATTCCGTTGTCCTGTGTTCCGATCACCCGCATGGCTGCTTCGGCATCGAGAAAATCAATTTGGGAACAGGAGATTCCCGTCGATGCGTTGCCGTTCCACGAAACGGTCGAGGACCCCGCCAGGTCTGCCTGGAAAATCCCTCCGTCATTGCAAATCCAGAGGATGTCGTCACCATAGAGGTCGCTGAATTGGAGGTGAGTGACGTCCGCATGCCCGATGTTGATTCCGTTCTCGCCGACGTCGACCTGCCAGGTATCACCCCCATTGGTGGTGCGGGCCAGATTGATGGAAGCGATGTAGATTCGGTCGGAGTCGGACGGGTGGTAGGTCACAGCCTGGGCGTGAAACATCTGGTTCTCATTGAAGGCATCCGCGTCATCTGGAGTGATATCGATCCAGGTGTTCCCACCATTCGTGGTCCTGTAGACAAACTCCTGCACGCCTTTTCCGTCGACATCCACCGTATACCCGAACAACACCGCATGATTCGGATCGGGTTCGAACACGGCCATCGAGGAACGGCTGACGAACTCTCCGTTCGGTACGGAAACGGTGAACACCCGCTGCCAGTTCTCGCCCGAATCGGTGGAGCGATAGATGCCGGTCGAGTCCCCCATCGACCACGAGTACATGAGCGTAGGGTTCACTTCGGAGAAGGCGAGTGCGCTTGTGTTCATTGGCAGTGCGGTTTGCCACGTAGTCCCGCCGTTGGTCGACCGAATGATTCTTTCGCTGTTGCAGGCGATCATGTCTTGGTTACCACCGGGAAGATAATAGATGCGGTCGAAGTGCGACGGATCGCCCGGGGTGTTGATTTCACTCCAGGACACCCCGCGATCAGTGGTTTGAAACAGACCCGCGCCGTCATAGCGCTGCCGGTCCCCGGTTCCGACGAAGATGGTGTTCGGATCGGTCGGGTGTATAGCGAAGGCACGCACAGAGGGGTTCTCGAGTTCGTCACCGATACTCTGCCATCTCGCATCCCCCTGGATGGTATCGTTGAACCACAACCCGCCGCCGGACGCTCCGACGTACAGAACCGGTAGGCCCCCCTCATCGCGGATCTGTATCTGAGCGATACGGCCGTTGCGATCTCCGTAGTTTCCTTGAGGTCCGATGTGGGACCAGCTCGTGTCCGATGGCATGCGTTGTTGAGCCATCGCCGCAAGTTGTCCCGTGTTCTCGAGAGCTCGGCGATAGTCGGTCGCAGACAGGGCGCGATCCGACCGTGTCCGTGGTCGCTCCGGATCCTCTTTCCACTCCTTTGCATCGAACAAAGGCGTGGGTGTGACCTGCCCGAGCACGGGGGTCGGCAATGATCCGACACAGACCAGAGCGCAGAGCAGGGACAGCGCACTGCTCAGGGTAACCAGGTTCCGACCGGAGTTCGCGAGTTTCATGAAATTCCTGTTCTCCTTTGTGGGGGCGCGTCCAAACCGCGCTAAGTTCAACCCTTGGTTATTGCAGGCTCACGAGGACGAGGACCAGACCGGTTCCCGACTCGAGGGACGACATCGCCTTGCCAAGGATTGCGCCCTGGGCGCGGCCATTGTCGACAACCTTCATGGCATGCCCAGGTTTTGAACTGGTGGTCAGTAGATCTCCAGGTTTTATGGGTCCGGTCGACACGGTGGCGCGCACGTAGACTCGTCCGGTCAGGGCAACGGGTTGCTGTCCATCCGCCACTCCCTTTTGCCCCATCAGCATTCCGGGCTTTACGCCGCCGGCTCCGCTGATCACGCCCGCGACTGCACGGTCGTAGGGACGTCCACTGATGCGAAGCTGTCCGGGGAAGCTGGAGTCGATACAGACGACGTCACCTGGAGCCGGAACCTTGAGGACGGCGAGTTCATCTTCCGCGGAACCAGCTTCCGACGACGGGGGAAGTGTCAACGCCGGTAGGACATCAAAACGCTCGGAGAGATCAGCCCCACCGGTGATCTCGAGGATTTCGGTCGTGATTTTGCCTTCGCCCAGTGCGCCGCTGTGGGCATCGAGCTTGATCGTCTGATCCCCGAGCTCGTTGAAGAGTCGGACCGCCGCGCCGTTGTCCAACGTGCCGCCGAGCTCCGCCGACTCCACAACGACGCGGCTGGCGCCGTCGCTTGCACGAAGAAAAAGAGATCCAGACTGTGCAGGATTCGAGTGGGCGTTCAAGGACACGGTGTTTTCGTCGAGACCATTGCGCATTTCGATGGCTGCCCCTCTTCCAGGAGCTCCGAACTCGGAGCTGATGGTGAACGTCTTCACTTCATCCTCGTTCATGAGTTGAAAGATGCTTCCGTATGTTGCTTGGGCACGGAGCAGTATCGTCCGGGTCCCGTCCTCTTGATACAGCTCCATCTGCCCGCCGGAGGCAACGGAGCGATGTCCCATCTGGATCACGTCGTTGAAGTCGTCGTCTTTGAGGGTCCACTGTCCTTCCAGATCGAGCTCGGCGTACTCCGTATAGCCGGTGGCGAGAGCAATTCGATTGTCACCGCCGAGAATCACATCTCCTTCGTGACTCGTCAGTTCGAGATCCGTGCCCTGGGAGTCCGTATAGACTTCGAACTTGTTGGTGTTGTCACCGTTTCCGTGCGCCTGGACGTATCCGTTGATGGAATTGGCAAGAAGTTGCACACGGGATGAGGCGGACCCGGAAGATGGGTAGTGCTCGACTCGAACTTCTGAGTGGCTTCCGTCCGTTTTCTGAATGTGCAGCTTGGCTGTGGGGTCTTGCAGCCCGATCCCGACGTTGCCCGGGATTTCGGCGTACATGTCGTCGCCGATGACCTCCCAGTCGTGGTCGACACCGCCGACGGCGCTGGCATCGACGACGATCGTGTCGCCCAAGGTGGTTACCGTCAATCCACCCGTGGCCGTGAGCGTCACGTCATCGCGAAGTGTATTGAGGCTGCGAACCACCGTCGCCGGGGCGATTTTGCCCGAAGTGATCGCTCCATTGTCGACCGTGGCTGCATTGAGAGAGTAGGCCGTCGCTGTCAGTGGAATCCTCGGCGTAGTTTCTGCTTCACCCGCCACGGAAATAGTGGCCCAGTAGGGAGCGTTGAATTCGAGGAGCAGAGGCGCGCCGGAGCCGAGGATAATGTCGAAGACACCCCCCGCTGTTTCGACATCAAATGTGTCCTGCCAGCGAGGCGCACTGCCTGTCTCCACGTTGTATAGAAAAACTTCGATCGAGTATTGACGGTCAGCAAGCGGATTCCCTGTCTCATCCGTAAGGAGCCCCTGAAAGCTCATCGTTCGAGGAACGGCGGCAAACCCGGAAGCCGTACTGATCCCGAGTAGGGCCAGGGCGAAAACAATTCGATTCCAACGTTTCAGAGCGGTCATGGGATCTCCTTCACTTTGACTTGGGTGCAGACGGTTTACGAATACTCCAGTGACGAGGTCGGCGAGAGACCGAGGGCGGTCGATCTACTTGATGACCATCAGCCTCCGCGTCTCGAGATGGTCGCCGGTTCGGATCTGGTAGAAGTACGCACCACTGGCAAGGCGGTCCGAGCTCAGACTGGCCTGGTGGTGTCCGGCAGAAAGGGGCTGGTCCAGGACACCGCGAACATGCCTTCCACTCATGTCGAAGAGATCGATCCGAACGTGCTGTGCCTCAGGAAGTGCGAACTGGATGGTCGTCGTTTGCCGGAGGGGGTTTGGGTAGTTCTGCCCGAGAGCAAAGGCAATCGGTACGGGTGGGGTCGACGGACTGCCGGAAGTAACCCCGGACAGGAGGTTGTACCAAAAACCCCAGGCAACCCTCACCTCAACGTCAGGAGCGCCGCCATCCGCGCGACCGACCAGCCCCTGCCCCATCGTAGCGCCCATTGCCAAAGTTCCAGAGGCGGTCACCCGGCCGCCTCCACTACCGAAGACCGTGCGGGACAGATTGATGTCGGAGAGAACAGCAGTCGGGTATCCCAGGCTCGAGACGAGCAGGGAGCAGAGACAGACCCGGACGAAGATGCGGCGGTACGCGGCCTCGTTCCGATTTAGCCGACCAGAGCGTGTTTCAATTCGCACGGCACTTCCCTCCGGTATGAGATGGCGATAGGGGCGCGGCCCAGCCGTCGAGTAACTGATACGCGCGTTCGGGGTATCAACGACGGTTGAGCGGGAACCCGAACAAGGTTTTTGCGAACAGAGGAAAGTACGGGCGAAGCCGAGGCTGGCTCCTAGCGCGCAGACGTCGCTCCGTCGAGAGTCCGTCGGAGATTCGAGATATCGGTGGGGCCTACTCGACAACACCCGCCCACGAGACGAGCCCCGGCCGCGAGAGCCTCACGGACCCCCTCGTGCCAGGAATTGGTCGGAGATTCCCCGGTCCACGTTTTTGTGGTGGCGTCGTAGGTTTCTCCAGAATTTGGATATGCGAGAAGCGGCAGGTCCGTCAGGTCGCGGCCCGTCGCCATGAGTTCTGCCGAGTATCGAGGTGCGGTACAATTGAAACCGATAGCGGCGACTCGCTCGTGTTTGGCGCACCTTTGGACAGCCTCAGCAAAACTCGAACCGTCCGCCAGCTGTGTCCCGTTTCGGCAGCTGAAACTCATCCATGCCCAAACCGCCGGGTGATCGTCAAGGATGTCGAGAAGGACATCCGCTTCGATCAAGCTCGGAATTGTCTCGCAGGCCATGAGGTCTACCTCGGTAGCGGAAAGAACCTCGAATCGCCGGCGATGGAATTGATCCAAGGTGTGGGTCGCTACTCCATACCGTCCATGATACTCGGAGCCGTCGGCCAAGTGAGCTCCGTAGGGTCCGATACTCGCGGCCACGAGCACATCGGGCCTTCCCATCTCGGCGCGCGCCTCCAGAGCGAGCTCCGACGACCGGCGAAGCGCCTCTGTGGCAGCGCCGGAGTCGACGTCAGCGGCGGCCAGGCCGTCAAAGCTAAGCTGATAGCTGGACGTGGTGATGCAGTCCGCTCCCGACTGCAGATAGGAGCAATGAACGGCTCGGATCTCATCCGGGTCGTCGATCAGAACTTGCCCAGACCAGAGCCCCGAATCGAGGCGGTGACCGCGGGTCTCGAGCGCAGTCGCAAGCCCCCCATCCAAGAGACCTACGGTGCGCTCGAGCAGAAGCTGTTCGATCGGATTGGTCGTCAGCGGTCGATCCTCCAGAGTCATTATCGCCCACTTTCGGTTCGGCTCAGAGTCCCAATCTGGCCACTAGCGACCGCGGAGGGCTTCCAACTTCTCCACCGCACCCGTGTTGTGGGGATTCAATTCGAGGCTTTGCTCGTAGTTCTCGATGGCTCGAGTCGTGTGACCCGCTTTCATGTACGCCTCGCCCAGGCTGTCATAAACGTTGGCCGCGTCGGGGAACATCTCGACATTCAGCTCGAAAAGCCGGATCGCCGCATCGACCTGATCATGCTGGAGCATGATATAGCCAGCTTGGTTTAGTTGAGCCTCAGAAAAATCGTAGGCATCTGGTTCGGTTGCCCGCAACTTCTTGTATTTGGCAATCGCTCCGTCTGTACCACCATGCATGATTGTCTGGATCACGATCTGCCCGATACCGGGAAGAGCGGGCGTCACCTCGATGTGGTGTCCATTCTTGAAACGGGCGGCGATGTCGCGAAGAGCCTCCGGATGCTGCAAGGGATTCTGATCCACGACGAGAAAGCTGGCTTCGAAGCCATCCTCTAGCGATCCGATAGACCGGTCGGGAAAAATCCATTGGGGGGTTGTTTCCACCAGAATAGGAAGCCAATCACTTACTTCCATTCCGGTGAGTGCCGCGACCGTTTCGGCTTCCTCCAGCACGGTCCGACCACTGTCCGTGCCGAAGACGATTCGCGCGTTCGCCCCAATCAGGAGTGCGAGATTCCCGCGGTGGACCGCGTCGAGATCGTCAACGCCCGGAGCTGGGCGGTGACTGAGCGTGGTCGTCACGATGACGGTGCCACGGCGGGCAGCGTCATCGGCATCCTCTCGAGTGAGTTTCTCCAACGGCAGGTGGGCCAGCTCGTCGACTCCTGATCGAAGGGCAACACGAAAGTCGTCGGTCGAAGTGACGTGGGCAGCGACACGCAATCCCGCCTCGTGGGCTCTCTCGACGATCTTCGGAAGGAGTCTTGGATCAATACCGCGCTTGCCATAAGACTCGGGGTCGTCCTTCGTTTGCTCGTGGTTTTCCGAGTGCTCCAGGTAGACCTTGATGAAGTCCGGGGACCCTTTCAGGATCGTGGGCCATTTTTCTTCCAACTCCGATTCATCATCGATGCAGTAGTAGGCTTGTCCTTCGAGTTCTTCGGCGGTGAAGTCATCCATCGACTCGGCCATACGATCGTAGATCTGGACCGGCCAACCTCCCGAAGAAGTCAGTCCACCGTTCGCGTAGGTCACGTCGACCGTTTCTGGAAGGAGGGCCTTTTCGCGAACAGCGTCCGTCCACCGCTGAATGCTGTTCGGATTCGCGACGTAAAAAATCCCCTTGGCCAGGAATTCTTCGTTCTGAGCGTCGAACCCGGCGTCCGCCAGGCCGTGATCGTGAGCATTTCCAAACGGAGGCAGTACGAAGCCCCCACCAAGGTCGACTGTCACAACCTCCTTCGCGTCCGTCTCCGACCGAAGAACCCCCTCGACGGAATACCTCGTCCTCGCGACGAATCCAGAGCCGTCATACCAGAGACCATTCGTTAGTTTTTGAACACCATGGGCCAGAGCACAACTCGAGCTGAGGGTCAGAAGAAGTCCGATTCCGGCCGCAGCAATGCGCGAGTTGGGGCGTGGACGATATTGACATTTGTCAATATCGGAGTCAAAGAGAGCAGACATGGCCATGATTCCTCCTGTTACGTGAATTCGGGGCTAGCGGTGGGAGTCACCCACTTGAATCGAGACGTGATGATGCGTGTTTTCCCGTGCATCATCGGGAAGTGGGCTTCGAAGCGCTTCGCTCTTGCCCGGGGCCGGTGGAAAGACGAATAAGGCAACGACGAGCAGACTCACCCTCTGCCACGAAGCCAATCCAGGCGAGGGATGGTTGGTGGAGGCCAGCAGCGTGAGGCGATTCTCCAGTGGGTTCTTCGCCCAGTACAACGGCGAGACCCACCGCAGTAAACTCTCCAGAGATCCGAGTGGTCGCCCGAATATCCCCGTACTAAAGGCCAACATCCCGTCGTCGACCGCCAACTCCGCCGCGTCGAGCAAAGTGTTCGAATACTCCCGAGGCTGGATCGCAAGGTTGGCAATCACCGCAGCGTCACAACATTCCTCTCGGACATCGGTAATCGCGCGACCGACCATCCAAACGACGGGATGAAAGAACCATAGACTGCAGATCGTAAGGCGCGCCACGTTGAGCCATACGTCTCGGCTCCGATGGTGGATCAGCTCGTGTGCCAAAACGTGTGAGGCAGCTTCTTCCGAGAGCCCCTCAGCCATTTCGAGGGGAATCGTAATCGCTGGGCGAAAAACGCCACTGATGAATGGAACCGAGGCGTCCGAAGAGACGAGAAGGCGTGGTGGTCGGGAAATACCGAGTCGTGTCGAG
>Ga0315338_1001675_pt1 | contig 25978 bp, 20 predicted proteins | sample ASW8metaG_FD_204518 | JGI IMG/M metagenome (GOLD analysis project Ga0315338, IMG submission 204518) | Ammonia-oxidizing marine archaeal communities from Monterey Bay, California, United States - ASW #8 | ecosystem: Environmental > Aquatic > Marine > Coastal | place: USA: California | collected... | reverse complement strand
AACATCGAGGTCGTGGTTGGTTCCATTGACGTTTAGTAAAGCCATGCTTAGCCCCCGCTCATGCCGAACGAAATTAATCATTTCAGACGGCATCTAATCATTCACATGATCAGTTTAGCATAATTCAAAAGCTAGGTTTAGGGGTGCACGGAAGATGCTCTTGCAGCAAAAACCCTAAATAAATCATGCAAAAGGTAGCAGCACATTCACAGAAACAGTCACACGGGGATTCTTGTATTCTCCCGCAGGTACCCGATGATCTAAATATGAAGGAAAAATTAGTACGTCACCCTCATCAACATCAGGTTGTACCTTATCAGTAAAAACATCATTCGGAACTGCAACATTAGCGGTATAGGCTTTTATCTGCCGCGCAGGATCGTAAAACACTGGCGGTTTGTGTTCTGACCGATCAAACGCCAGGAAATGAATGAGTGAAATATGATAGGGTATGTGGTGATGCCGTTCTTGATATTCATTATTTTTCCAGTAGACATTATGCCAGACATGAGCACTGAAACGCTCAGCCTGGACATATCCGCGAATGAGTGTCTCATAGGGCGGCGGCATAGAGGTAATGACAGCATCTTTACTTGGGGTAGAAAAACTTGAATGTACGCGGTCTGTTTCCCAGAATTCTGGTTTCACAAAATTATTAGCTTCATAGCGTCTAAGTATTTCAGGCAAATATTGCTGCTTTAAAGCGTTATGTTCCGGTAGTTGAATTTTTACCACCGGAATGGCGAACAGCCCTTTCTTTTCACCGTACATGATCAAATCACCTAACAGGGTAGCTATGGATTTTGCCCACCTACCCCAAAATCACAGATTTCATAATAATTCATATATTCCATGTCGTCACCGTGTGTGGCCCCTTTGGGGCAACCGATCAAACCTGCACCCTTGGCCTCCATAAGTATGCAAAATGAGGCAGAAAGATACACCAAGAGGCGGGGAAACTTGTCCATTCAATGCCTCATTTTACATTATCTTCGGTGTCATCCCGGAACATGGGAGACAAGTTTTCAGTAATTGCCTAAAATATTTTTGCAGTGCATCCTAGCATCAAATAATTATCTACATTACTGCCTATGGGCCGATAAATGCCTTGCCTAGGTAAACTTAATTTATCAATTGAGTTATACACTGCTTAGGAGATCCTTATGGCCCATGAAGTTGACGCCTCAGAAGGTCTAATATTGGCGATCGACCAATTCCTTCATCCAAAAGTTTTTCATGAGGTTGCTGAAGACGTAAAAAATCTACAGGGGTGGATACCTGAAACGGATCACCCTGATTTACCCCCGGTAGGTGCTAGTTGCGATATAGATAACGGAACTAGAATTCAAAAGGAATTTTCGCAAGAGTTAAAAAAAATGTTTGCGGCTCCTTGGAAGGTTGCCAGATTTTTTATTAATCGTTTTGAAGCTAAGGAAGTTCCTCAATTTCATAGGGATCATAATGCAATCACTTGTATACTATATGCAGATGAGGCGCCGTGGAGTTTTGATGACCATGGTGAAACACAGTTACTCGTAAATGGAGAAGTTCGCGGAATTCTACCAATGCCCAATCGGCTTTTAGTCTTTGATGGAAATTTGATGCACCGGGCAACGTCTTTTCAAACGCGGGTTCGACATACGATATCCCTACAAATGGACGATGTAAGCTTTGACGATATCGTTCTACCTGGTTCAAACTCTCAAAAATTTGTTCCACCCCAATAAAACTCATCATTAAAAGAAAAAGGTCGCGACCCTTTCGGATCGCGACCCATTTTCATTTCTTAGTTATTAAAAAGGTTTACCAGGTTTTAGTAAGCGTAAGACTGGCAAATCTTCCGAGCTCTGAGAAACGATCATCATACGCACGAATTTCGCGGGCTCTGGAACGCGAATTGAATTGGAACGGAGGATCCGCATTCAAGAAGTTATTTACCGTGAGTGAGATATTCAGATTCTGGAGGTACTCATTCGCCGGTATATTACCCGTATTGTAGGTTACGTTAATGTCGAGCTGCGTCCAACCAGGCGATGTATTGTAGAAGCCACCTGCTGAATGTTTCTGAGGATAGTACGGCGAACCGGCGTAGCAATCACCAGCTTTAGCATCATCAGCCCAGAAACAGCTCGGCAATTTAAGATTGGTATTTGGTGCGAGATGGTGTCTTGAAGTCGCAAAGAGCGTCGTGCTCCAAGTTCCATCTGTCCAACCTGCGCGGGTACGGACACGTTTCAACCGCGCACCCGAGTTCACACCCTCACGAACGCCACTACTATTAATGACGCCGGAATAGAGTTTTTCAACCGGGCTTCCTGAGTTGGCCTGTTCACTCTGTTCCAGCTCGTAATAGCCGGAATTTCCAACATGGAAGGAACCCCAAGCAGTGTCGAAATCATAGCGGAAGTTCCAGTCTATGCCTTCGAGCTGAATGAAACCAAGATTGGCGTTCGCACCATCCATGATGGCGTCCCATGTGATCTCTCTATCAAATGTAGAGGTAGATGCTGGCAAAGCTGCAAACGCTTCAATGATTGCATTAAATTCTGAATCATCAGCACCTGATGTAATCCTCGAAGGACGAAGAATGAAGAGATGCCTCGCCAAAGGATTATCAGGATCTTGCCCACCAGAATTATCGCCACGGATAGTGTCAGAAATTTTGATGTCGAAATAAGAAACATCAAGATTTAGGCCGGCGAAAATACCATCTAGCGGTGCGATATTAATGCCCCAGACAAACTGTCTGGACTGTTCCGGACCTAAGCCCTTACCAGGCCCACCTGGGCGCAAACCGGACGAGAGGCCACGGGCAAAACTACCAAGCCCGGAACCGCCAGCAATTTCAATAAGCGCCGGTGCCCAGAACTTCTCTGAACCAACAGCGTCTAAGCAAGTCGGGTTGAGAAGAGCCGTTGCCGATCCTGCTGCTGCAGTACCAGTAGCAGTTGCATTGGCTTCATTACTGCAGTCAAACAAGAAGTCATCACTGCCTGCACCACCCTCGCGGTTGGTACCAATGGCACGTGAGCCTGTTGAGACACCCGTTTGTCCAAAACCTGGAGCGCGGAAGGATTTACCCCATGCGCCGCGAAGTGAAATACCTCCGCCCAGTAACAACGTCGCCGCTGCCTTAGGTGTCTTAATCCAATCAGGTGAGAAGTCGTATTTATCTAAGCGATAACCTAATTCAACATCCAAGCCCTCAATAAAGCCCGGTACTGAAAGGTCGCCGCCTAGGACAGGGATATTCATCTGACCAAAGAAAGCGTGTCCCGTACGTGTAGCAACTTCAAGCTCTGCTTCAGGCGCCATATTACCAGGTGCCGTTCCGTGGTTGGAGATGTTGTCAACATAGAAATGCTGAGAGGTAGACTCTGCACCCAAGGCGCCCAAAACCTCACCAGTTCCCATCTCAAACAATGGGCCTGACATGATGGCCTGAGCTTGCCGTATACGCCATTGGCTATACTGCATGCGGGAGGCGCTAATGTAATCCAGGGTTTCCTGGGAGTTACAAGCTGTTCCATAAGTGAGCGCATCACAGAAGATGTTCATATAAGGAATTGAGTCAGGTTTGGTATACGCCGCAAACGGGCCTTTAGCGCTGAGCGTATTACCCAAGGACGCTGAGAAACGGTCCCTATTTAACATCGCCGTCGAACGAGTGTTGTTCTTTTCGTCACTCATCGACCAGTACGCTTCGCCAACCCAGCCAAACGGCAGGCTGTTGAAATTAAACCCAGCTTTATATCGGGTGGCTATGTTTTCATAACCAATACGAGACGGGCTGCCTAAGTAAGGGGTTAGATTGATTTGTACGCGAAGTGTGTCTTCACCCGCTGCTGCTAATGCACCGCCTGTACCATAAATTCCGGTCGGCACGTATGGGTTGGTGGAGGGAACGTCAATACCTCTGTCCGCACGACGGCCTGAGGCATGTTCGCGTGAGTTACCACTATTCACGTTAATTCCGAAATGCATCTGCCCCTTACGATTGGAGTAGAACATCGTACCGGCCAACGCGACTTCGCCGAGACCAAAGAAATCATCGGTTAGAACCTGATCGATTGTCCCTACAAAAGCTTCACGCAATTGCTGTGGGAGCGCCCGGCTGTCCATGTAATTGATGCGCTGGTTTTGCTCATTACGCGATCCGACTACCCACTTACGTCCCTCGATTGAGGACCAGGTCGTCGTTGCGCCAGGATCATTATCGCCATATGCCCAGCCAATACCGTGCGGAAGGCTGTAACAATTATCGCAATAACGGGTGCCGGTAACTGCATTAAAACCAGTCGGCGCGCTAGAGGATGTTTTCGGTTTGCCAAGCATGACAATGCCTGGGTGGCTCAACGCAGTTGGCGTTATATCGTAGCCAAGAAGGTCACTGAAATTGGTCGTGTATTTATCACGGCCTATTGCTGATGCGCGTACGCCTTGTTGGAAATAGGCTTCACCAGTCAACGTAACATTACCTGTATCCCAGCTTATGCCATGCAAATGACTGGCTGAAACACGCATGCCTTGGCTGATATGGACTGGTGCTGAGTAGTTCACTTGAGAGACGGCACCCTCAAAATTACGCTTAAGCACGACGTTAATAACGCCGACGATAGCATCCGCACCGTAAGTCGCCGAAGCACCTGCTGTTAGAATATCAACACGATCGACTGCCAATTGGGGGATAATTGAGGGGTCAATCGTATCGCCGCCATGGCCTTGAATGGGCCAGCGACCGCCATCAATCAGCATCAGGGTGATGGCGTCCCCGCCAGAACCCTCAAAGCCATGAATGGCAACGTTATGTCCGTAACCTGTTGAACCACCGCCGCGGAGGGAGGTTAGTGTTGGGTCAACCTCAAGGGACGGAACGCTGTACAGCATGTCTGCAACAGTAACCGCACCTTGCTCTAGAAATTCTGCCTCACCAACCGCAGTAATTGGTACACCAACTGCCGTTTCACCGGCGATCAGGGAGCCCGTGATCACGACCTCCGCTACCTGTGCTTGGGCTGCTCCACTCGCTAATGCAACTAAAGAAGCGCTACCAAGTAGCCCTGCAAGATTCCTAGAAGATACTGAGTTCATTGGATATTCCCCCAACAAATGTGACCGCAGAAATGTCGATCATCAAAAAAACACAAAAATCAGCTAGCCAGGCACTGGAAATCGTAAAGAACGAAACGACCAGAACCTCAACTAACCAATAGTCAGTAGGAAACGTATAGGTGGGTCAACCGCTCGTCAAAAGAAAATAACGAGTTTGCATAGTTATTTTTTAAAACGTTCAGATTGTAATTATTCTAATAATAAAGTATTTATGTATTTAATTCATGTTGTTATATTATATATACTAAAGGGGGAAAAAATTTTTACACTTTAAAAATTTCTTACTGTCACATTGCTACAACTAAAATAATTTACAGCCTGTTTTGGTAGATTTTTTTATCAGTCAAATAATCTCTAATTGGTTTTCTCTCATCCCCTAGTATCAAAATACCAATATGAAACTGATATACGACCAGAAAGGGCGAGGCTAAGTGCCAATCGCAATAGTTGGTTGCAAACCTATTGTTCTTTGTTTGCTGAACTTTATTTCGTTAGGAAACTCCACTCCCTCAACCGAGGGGTAGCTTTGGATGGGTGGCCGAGCGGTTGAAGGCACCGGTCTTGAAAACCGGCAGAGGTTCACGCCTCTCGTGGGTTCGAATCCCACCCCATCCGCCAAACTGCTATAATTGTTTTATTATCAATTAGTTAAACAATATTTTTTGCGCGAATAGTTCAGTAAAGCCAAAACCACCTATACAACAAGAGCTGGATCACAATCCCTAAGAGTGGAGAATATGCAATTATCCCATAGGGTTTGCTTAACTTCCTGCAAATTACTTAAGTTTGTAATCAGCTAGCCATCGGTGACTATCCGACAAAGCTTCATCCATTTAAAAATCCACCTCTTTTTCGATTAATTAAAGTAGACGGGCACGCCAATAATGAGAAAAATTAATGAATTCATAAGAATGGCGTCTCATTTTTCTGCAATTACGTTGATTTTATTCCTTACGCTTGGGTGTTCCCAAAACATAATCGCCAACTCTGACGAAACACGTGCAGCCGCAGAAGCTGCATTGGCTGAAGGCCCCACCGCGCTCGTAGCATTGGCTGAAAAAGGTAACGCAGCCGCACAATTTTTTCTTGCCCAAAACTATCAATCTGGCACCAGTGCTACTCTTGATATGATCCAGGCAGCAGCATGGTTTTCTCTTGCCGCAGAGCAAGGACATATTGAAGCGCAATACCAGCTCGGCATGGCTTATTCCCAAGGGGCCGGGATTGAACAAGATCTTAATCAGGGCGCCTATTGGTTTGAGGAATCTGCCGAGCAAGGTTTCGTGGATGCGCAGTTTGCTACAGGAAATGTGTATGCACGCGGTGAAGGCGTCGAGCAGGATTTTGAAGAAGCCGTGGATTGGTATCTTGAAGCAGCCACCCAAACTGAGTTTTTGAGTAATGCCATTGGTGGAGCCCAGCATGCACTGGGACTGGCTTATGCAAGTGGAAGTGGCGTCGAACAAAACGATCTTACAGCTGCACAATGGTATGCAAGAGCCGCTACACGCAACAACGTCAACGCACAGTATAGTCTTGGTGTGATTTACGAAGCTGGACGAGGCGTCGAACAAGATATTGTTGTAGCAAGTGAGTGGTATCGCCGAGCTGCTGATCAAGGCGATGCTAATGCCGAATATAATCTCGGCATTGCCTATGCGAAGGGAAACGGCGTTACACCCGACCTGACAGAGGCAGCATCATGGTTCAAAAGATCGGCGGAACAAGGCAATGCAAGCGCGCAGTACAATTTAGCCGTGATGCTTGCGCAGGGTCGCGGCATAGACGTCGACACAATTGAGGCACAAAAATGGTTTAGTATCGCAGCAACTGTAGGCGATGTAGACGCCATGGCTGCGCGCGATCAAATTGCAACGGCGCTCTCGCCGGAGCAAAACGATGAGGCAAAAGAGCGAGCCGACATATGGCTTTCACAAATTGAAAGATGAATTGACCTAAAAGTAAACGAAGGCTCGTTCTGCCTATAATAATATGGCTGCTGTGAAAAATTAGCTGTGTTGCCCAGTGAGGCGGCACGCTCAAATATCTGCGTATTCACGCACCTCTTTACGCGCACCAGGATTAGTCACTGCACCTTCGCGAGCAGGTCCAACATTTTGGGCATAACGCCAGAGCGCACCGGAACCAAAGGCTGGAGATTTCTCTTGCCATTTTGCTCGTCGCTGCGTCAATTCGTCATCAGAGAGCTCGACATCTAACGTACCGGCTTCTGCATCCACGACAATGACATCACCATCCTTCAGCAGACCAATTGGCCCACCCTCTGCGGCTTCAGGCCCGATGTGCCCAACGCAGAGACCACGCGTTCCGCCCGAGAATCTTCCGTCGGTGATCAGCGCAACTTTGTCCGAGATCCCTTGTCCGTATAGTGCCGCAGTCGTAGACAGCATCTCCCGCATACCAGGGCCCCCCTTCGGGCCTTCATAGCGAATTACAATGACATCTCCCTGTTTATAGTCACGCGCCTGCACCGCAGCGAAAGCATCTTCTTCACAATCAAAGACACGCGCTGGTCCACGATGTTTTAAATGTTTCAATCCAGCAACCTTGACTATGGCACCATCGGGCGCCAGGGAGCCTTTGAGGCCCACAACACCCCCAGTTGGTGCCAATGGATTGGACACCGAGCGCATAACTTTTTGGTTCTTATTAAAAGGGACACTTTCAATGTTCTTTGCCAAAGTCTCGCCTGTAATCGTGATGCAGTCACCGTGCAAATATCCACCGTCAAGGAGTGTGCGCATGAGCATTGGCATCCCACCGGCTTCCCACATATCTTGTGCGACGTAACGTCCACCAGGCTTTAGGTCAGCGAGATAAGGTGTCCGCCGAAAAATCTCGGCGACATCAAATAGGTCGAACGAAATGCCCGCCTCGTTTGCCATAGCAGGCAAATGTAGCGCCGCATTCGTAGAGCCACCTGTTGCCGCAACGACGGTTGCAGCGTTTTCAAAAGCTTCTCGCGTGCAGATATCGCGTGGCCTGAGGTTTCTTTCGACGAGCGTCATAACGATCTCACCGGACATCACGGCAAAATCATCGCGCTCAAGAAGTTCTGCGGGTGGTCCTGCAGAATATGGTAGCGCCAATCCAATCGCCTCAGATACACAGGCCATTGTGTTAGCGGTAAACTGTCCGCCGCAGGCCCCTGCACCAGGGCAGGCTACGCATTCGAGAGCATAAAGCTCTTCTTCGCTCATTACACCGGCCGAATGTTTACCAACACCTTCGAATACATCGACAACGGTTACGTCCTTGCCGTGAAACTTGCCAGGCTTGATAGACCCCCCATAAAGAAACACCGAAGGTATGTTGAGACGAAGCATTGACATCATCATTCCTGGAAGGGATTTGTCGCAGCCGGCAATGCCCACCAATGCATCGTAACAATGCCCGCGCACCGTCAACTCTACTGAATCTGCTATAACCTCACGCGAAACGAGCGATGACTTCATGCCCTCATGGCCCATAGCAATGCCATCGGTGACCGTAATCGTGCAGAATTCTCTTGGCGTACCGCCGGCTTTACTCACCCCTTCCTTCGCGGCATGCGCTTGACGCATCAGCGCGATATTACAGGGCGCGGCCTCGTTCCAACAGCTAGCAACACCAACGAAAGGTTTGTGAATGTCATCTTCGCTTAGCCCCATCGCATAGTAATAGGAGCGATGCGGCGCACGGCTAGGCCCTTCGGTAACATGACGAGAGGGCAGTTTAGCTTTATCAAACTTTGTCATCACATGACTCTTTGATCATCATTTAAACACCCTACATGTTTAGTCGATTAAGGGCTTCGTTTAGACGCGCTTTGGTTGCCAGCACCTGTTTGCGCTTGTCTTTTTGCTCCTCGACTACTTCTTTAGGCGCATTGGCAACAAATTTCTCATTAGCAAGCTTTGCGTCCAGACGAGAAACCTCTTCATCGACCTTTTTGAGATCTCTCTGTAAACGTTCGCGTTCTTTTCCAAAATCAATAACATCACCGAGCGGTAATGCGACCACACCGTCACCCATAACAAACTGCGCCGAACCTTTTGGAAATACGTCTCCAGTACAAACGCTCGCAAGTCGCGCCAGCGTCATAATGGCATCGCGATGGCGTAATAGGAGCTCACCACTATGCTCATCACTATCTTTCAGTATGAGCGGCACACGAGCTGCCGCAGGCACGTTCATTTCCGCACGCACAGAACGAATTCCTGAAACAAGTTCTACAACCCAATTAATTTCATCCCTTGCTTCTTCGTCCAGCGGTATTTCCGAAGCGTTTGGCCAGTTTGATTCCATGAGAAGTGTTTCTCTGGGCGCGGTATGTGCCGAGGTTCGCGCCCAAAGCTCCTCTGTAATGAAAGGCATGAAGGGATGTAGTATCTTTAAGATCTGATCACGGACATAGGCGGCCGTAGCGCGTGCTTCTTCGCGCTCTGTTTCATTGGTGCCGTTCAAAACTGGCTTAATTAGCTCAAGATACCAATCGCAAAATACATCCCATACAAAATGATAAACGGCGTTCGCTGAATCATTAAAGCGATATTTTTGGAATCCTCGCTCGACTTCGGTAATCGTTCGTGCCGTTTGTGCGAGAACCCATCTATTAACCGTCCCTCTCACATTGCTGGGATTGAAGTTCTTCAAACTTATGCATTCATTCATTTCGCAAAAGCGTGCCGCATTCCAAAGCTTGGTACCGAAATTGCGACAAGTCTCAACACGGTTAGCCCCGAGCCTAATATCTCTGCCCTGCCCGGCCGCGATGCAAAGCGAGAAGCGTAAAGCGTCAGCGCCATATTTACCAATAAGATCAAGTGGGTCGACAACATTTCCTTTTGTCTTGGACATCTTTTGACCGCGTTCGTCGAGTACACGATTATGAATAAAGACATTGTGGAAAGGGACTTCTCCTTTGAAGTGCAATCCCATCATCATCATCCGTGCAACCCAGAAGAAAATGATGTCGAACGCAGTAATAAGAACAGAAGTTGGATAAAACCGCTTCAGCTCAGTTGTCTCTTCTGGCCAACCAAGAGTGGAGAATGGCCACAGAGCGGAAGAGAACCAGGTGTCCAGTACGTCTTCGTCCCGCGTGAGAGGGGTATGAGATCCATAGTGTGTATTAGCAGCTCTTAAGGCCTCGTCTTCTGTTTCCTCGACAAAGACTTCACCATCGGGGCCGTACCAAGCTGGAATTTGATGACCCCACCAGAGTTGACGCGAGATACACCAAGGCTGGATGTTTTTGAGCCAATTGAAATAAACATTACGCCATTGATCTGGAACGATACGCGTTTGCTCATCTTTAACAGCTGCAGCCGCCTTTTCTGCGAGCGGCTTAACATTCATGTACCATTGTTCTGTTAAGTACGGTTCAAGAATAACCTCTTTTGTCTTTTCATCATGCGGAACTGCGTGAACAATTTGCTCGATATTTTCAAGCAATCCCAGCGATTCCAAATCTACAACCACCTGCTCCCTCGCTTTGAAGCGTTCAAGACCACGATAGACCTCAGGTACGGCATAGTTCAGCTTGGCATCAGGCGTAAGGATATTTATGGGCTCAAGTTTGTGCCTGCGTCCAACTTCAAAATCGTTGAAGTCATGTGCAGGGGTTATCTTTACCGCACCAGTTCCTTTCTCAGGGTCGGAATACTCATCAGAGATGATGGGAATTAGCCTGTTGGCAAGCGGTAAGATTGCGTTTCTGCCGACAAGGTCTTTATAGCGCTCGTCATTGGGATGCACTGCGACTGCTACATCACCTAGCAAGGTTTCGGGTCGTGTCGTGGCAATGGTGATGAACCGATTATCTAAGCCCTCAATTGGGTATTTTATATGCCAGAGCTGGCCCTTGATCTCGATATTTTCTACTTCTAGATCTGAAACCGCAGTCTGTAATCGCGGTTCCCAATTCACCAAGCGCTTGTCTTTATATATAAGACCTTCTTTGTAGAGCCGCACGAAGACCTTCAGGACCGCGTGGCTTAAGCCTTCGTCCATCGTAAAACGTTCACGGCTCCAATCACAGGAGGCACCAAGCTTACGCAGTTGACGAACAATGGTCCCGCCGGATTCTTCCTTCCACTTCCACACTTCTTCAAGGAACTTTTTACGGCCTAAGGCGGCTCGGGTTTTTTGACTCTTGGCCAGTTCGCGCTCGACAACAAGCTGGGTTGCTATCCCTGCATGATCAGTTCCAGGCTGCCAAAGCACATCTTTGCCTCGCATACGCTCAAAGCGGCATATCGCGTCTTGCAGCGCATTGTTTAAAGCGTGCCCAATATGCAAGCTTCCCGTGACATTTGGCGGAGGTATGACAATGCAGAACTTTTCTGCATCCGGCCGGCGCCCTCCGCGGAATAACCCTTCATTCTCCCATTGTGAATAAAGCCGGTCCTCGACTTCTTCAGGGTCAAATTTCTTATCAAGCATGAAAAATACCTAGAGGATTATTCGAGCAAGCACGGCATCTTTTAGGAGGTCGACCAGTCCAATCGTCAAGTCTAATTGTTAAATCCATGCGTCTTAGAAAAACTCAGCTAAAATACAAAGCCTGCGGCCTTTTCAAATCCCGTCAAAACTGGAACTTGTGCTTCAAAGGCTGGACGCTCACTTAATGCGTCGCCATTATTTAAAAAAAGATACGCTCGTCCTCGTTTGGCATTCCGAATCACGGCCACCAATCTGCCACCGTCTGCAAGCTGATCAATAAGCGAATCTGGTCTCAATTCCAGAGCGCCATTGACTAAAATAACATCATACGGTGCAGCTTGGTGAAACCCAGAGGAAAGGCGTCCCTGGGCTATCTGGAGGTTTTCTATTTTTTCGAGACGTTTGGCTGCTGTAGAAACAAGCTCTTCGTCCTCCTCCAAGGCAACAACGTCACTAGCAAGCCGAGCCATAACTGCTGCCGAATAGCCCGTGGCGCAGCCAACATCCAAGACGTGGTCACCACCACCGATGGAAGCAAGCTGCAAAAGCTTTGCAAAACAACGTGGGTCAAGGATATGGCGCCCCGGAATGATTTCGAGGCAGTGATCAGCGTATGCAACATTTATAAGGTGAGATGGTACAAAATGCTCGCGGGGGACCTCCCGCATGGCATCTTGAATACGCCTATCGGTTACATCATTGGCCCGGACCTGACCTTCAACCATATTAAGCCGTTGCGCGGCGAAATTGGACATTACAACCCCAGATATTAACATGATAAAACGGCCTGCTTATACTGGGCAGGTTGAGCCGAGACAACGCAGACTTAAATGCAGTGGTGAGATTGTCGCTGTTTGTTTCTATCTGGTAAGAGTCGCGCCCTTTTCGGCCTTACCGATTCGGGAATGAGGCCACGTGGCGGAGTGGTTACGCAGCGGTCTGCAAAACCGTCTACCCCGGTTCAATTCCGGGCGTGGCCTCCACTAGTATTCAACTAGTTAGAGTTTTTTTCAGCATGTCTACTCCTAAGGGACCCGCTTCAAAGCTCTACTGCAATAGGACCACTACACAATTACTTGCTGGAACGGCTTTAGGGATAATGCTTGCACCGCCCTCGTCACAAGCTGCAGAAGGCAGCTTAGAGGGTGAAATAGATGAGGTCGTTATTACCGGTGACGTGATAGAGGGCGTACAAGCCCCTGCACTACGGCAATTGACCCAGCCTTTGATTGAAACACCGCAATCAGTCAGCGTGATCTCCGGAGAGCAACTTGCTGACCGCGCCATCGACGATCTGAACGATGCACTGCGCAATGTTCCAGGTATTAGTTTGGGTGCCGGTGAATTTTCCTGGCAAGGAAACGCCCCTATCATTCGTGGTTTTGCTGCACGAGGGGACATGTTTCTCGATGGGATGCGTGATTTTGGAAACTACTATCGCGATGCGTTTAACACCCAGCAATTAGAAGTTTTACAGGGGCCCTCATCGATTTTTTTCGGGCGCGGCTCAACAGGAGGGGTGATAAATCAAGCAAGCAAATATCCGTTTCTGTTTGATGTGACATCCCTGACGCTGGCCGCTGGATCGGATGAAATGTTGCGTGCAGTTGCTGATATCAGCAAACCCATTGAGGCCCTGGGACCAGGGGCTGCTGCACGCATCGTAGGCATGTGGCATAATTCAAAGGTCGCAGGACGCGACGTGGCCGCTTTTGAGCGTTATGGAATCGCGCCATCACTCGCAGCAGGACTTGGAACGCCTACAAGGCTGCAGGCGAGCTATTTCCATCAAAGTGATAGAAATGTGCCTGACTATGGCCTGCCTTGGTATTTTGGTGAAGTTGCGCCCGTCCCACGCAACAATTTCTACGGCTTCGACAGCGACTTTCAAAATACAGATGCGGATGTTTTGACCTTCAGGGCAGAACATGACGCCAATGAAAGCCTCTCTTTTGGATCGCAGATTCGCTACGCCCATTACAAGCGGGATTTTCGAATTACCGAAGTGGTCCTCGATCCCGAGACAACACCATTGATGCCGCTGAGCCAGGTTTTTTTGAAACGGAACATCTGGAGTGGTGACAGCGTGGAAACGGCACTGCTTGCGCAAGCTGACATCACTGCAGAGTTTATGACCGGGGGCATCGGCCATAACTTCGTCTTCGGCTTGGAGGGCGGTAACGAAACTTCTTCGCCTATATTTAAGAACAGCCTTGGAGTGCCCGATGTGGGTTTGCTGAACCCAGACCCAAGTCAGCCCTTTACATCTACCAACACTTTCATCCGCCTTTCAGCAGACACTGAAGCAACAAACTTTGCCGTGTATGGCGTGGATACTCTCGACCTTTCGTCCAAATGGGAGCTGACCCTAGGATTTCGTTGGGACTATTTTGATGCCTTATATAAGGGCGTGAGTTTTTCACCCGAAGGGGCGCTCAATTCGGACGCTCGCATTCCACAAACCGATAGAATGCCGAGTTATCGCGTGGCCCTTGTTTATAAACCAACCGGCAATGGGACCCTCTACGGGACTTTCGGTACCTCCTTTAATCCATCCGCCGAGAGTCTTACACAAATTACAAGTGGGCGCGCGCTTGGAACTGGCAGCGCCAATCTTGATCCGGAGGAAAATCAAACGTTTGAACTAGGAACCAAATGGGAGATGCTTGCAGAAGCCCTGACAGTGAATGCTGCGATCTTCCGTATCGAGAAGAAGAATGCGCGTGTTCCTGACATTTCGAATCCTGGCTTCAACATGCTGGGTGGCAGGCAGCGCGTAGACGGGTTTCAAATACAGGCTAGTGGTCTTATGACACCCGCTTGGATGGTCAGCACGGGATATACGTTTCTCAACAGTGAAATCATCGCATCCGTACCAGGCGCCGCCCCGGTGGGCAGCCCGCTGATCAATACACCGGAACATTCCATCACGCTTTTCACAGAATATAATTTCCCTAGCAGATTCACACTTGGCGGCGGTGCGCGTTATCAGTCAGAGCGCCTAGCACAAAACGTAAGCACGCTAGTACGGCGCGCAGAGGGCTATTGGACCTTTGAGGCGATGGCAAAATATACCTTTACAGACAACATTCAGTTACAACTCAATATATACAATCTTACTGACAAATATTACCTTGAGCAGCTGCACCCATGGCATGTCGTTCCGGGCGCGGGGCGCTCGGCACAGCTTTCCGTTAAATTCACTTATTAGATAAAAAATTTTAGGCGATGCTGATCCAGATTCCCAAAGTTTTGGAGCCGCGTGAAGTCAAAGAGTGTTTGACCGAGCTACAGTCTGCTGATTGGAAAGACGGGCGCACAACTGCAGGCTATCTCTCAAACCCAGTCAAGAATAATGCACAAATTCCTGAAACACATCCCCTCGCTCGAAAATTGGGGGGGCTTATCCTCGACGCGTTAGACAAAAACCAACTTTTCATCTCTGCTGCCTTGCCGCTTAAGATCGTTCCACCACTTTTTAACCGCTATACTGAAGCGCAATCCTACGGTTCGCACATAGATGGAGGTGTGCGTCCAGTGCCCGGTACGCCGCACCGCGTACGCACTGATTTATCGGCTACGCTGTTTCTAAGTTCTCCAGACGAATATGACGGCGGCGAGCTCGTCATTGAGGACAGCTTCGGTCCCCGTAAGGTAAAGCTTCCGGCTGGTGATATGGTGCTTTACCCCGGAACCAGCGTGCATCGTGTCGAGCCGGTGACCAATGGTTCTCGCCTTGCTGCATTCACCTGGATTCAAAGCATGGTGCGTGAAGACACAAAGCGTAGCCTGTTGTTTGAAATGGATAATGCGATTCAAGAGCTTGGCCGCGATAACCCCAGCCATCCCGCTTTAGTGCGGCTCGCTGGAAGCTATCACAATCTTTTGCGTGAATGGGCCGATACATAGATCGACATTCGATAAGCCTGTTTGGGTTAAACGCTTTAAAATAAACTTAGAAGAATCAGCCTGGATTCCTCCCGCCTTTTTATCCTTCTGTCTAAAAATAACTCCCTGATAAAACTTAAAAAGCCCAAAAAACTGGGTTAATTTGCTATTAATTATTTGTTTACTTTATGAGGGCAATTTGTGTTCGTCTTCCCTTGAAGACACCCCACCATTACCCAATAACTTGGGGTCGGACGAAAGTCCGACCCCCTTTTTTTAGTTGATTTTCATTAAGGCCCGTTAAAGCAGAATCATTACTTGGTTCTATCGGCTCGGCGCTTAGCCCACCAAAGCTCTGCCCTGCGACGCCCACGTCTTACGCTTGCAAAATCAACTGATAAAACTACCAGGCCCAACGGGATCATCCACAGGCCTAAAACTGGCAAAACCGAAAAAATACCACCTAGAACTAGCACCAAACCTAAAATAATTCTTGCAATTCGTGAGCCTGGAACCGGCATAAAATATTTTCCAAGCCTCACCTTTTTGGGCCGTTTTGGTAAGTTAGGATCCGATGGACTCATTTTTGCGCTCTTATTACTCACCCTAAAGCTCCAATGGACGCAATTAGGATGTAGAATTCGAAAACGGGCTGCGCTAGACAGCGAACTGTTGTTCCTCGGTAGCTCAGCGGTAGAGCAAGCGGCTGTTAACCGCTAGGTCGTTGGTTCGAATCCGACCCGGGGAGCCAACTAACTTTCAATCACGAGTAAAGCAAGACTGGTAGAGAAATCTCTGGGTGAAAAAGGTTGAGCCCGTATTCTAGTAGCGGAAGCCTCATGTATACCCAATGGCTGCACACGCATAAGGTTGTCTAGCTATTACATTTTGTCCCGTTGATGCGGTAATAGAAGGAGAGCATTATGAAATCTACAATCGTATAGCTCGCATAGCATCAAAACCGCTAAGATAAATTCTGTACTAATCAGACCGGATTGCCACCGGTGGAATATCAGGGGAGCCCCAAATGATTCGTCGTTCAGTAGTCGTCATTGCCATTGCTACGGGAAGCCTTCTTGCAGCTTGTGAACAACAAGTGTCTGCGCCGGCCGAAGTTGCTGCGCCACCACCGCCAGTTCAAGAGGAGGTTGTGTCAGCACCTACAGGTGTTCCAGTAGAATTAAACCCTGATGCCATAACAGTACTCACGCCAGAAGAATTCCAATGGCGCGATGAAGAGCCTGTTCTGGCTAATTCCGTAAGTTTATTTGGCGACCGCGATGGTGAAGAATATTACGTTTACTTAAATAAGTTTGCACCAGGTAACTTTAGCCGACCTCATTTTCACCAGAATGATCGCTATATCACGGTTGTTAAGGGTACGTGGTGGGTTGGCACAGGAAGTAATTTTGATCCCGACAACAATACGGTACCGCTACCCGTCGGCAGTTTTGTAGTCCACACCGGTGGAGAGGTTCACTATGACGGTGCAAAGGACGAAGAGGTCTGGGTCCTTATAGCTGGCATTGGCCCTGGAGCCGGAACCGCTGTGGAGATTACCACCGAAGAATAAATCCGTGGCTGGTCGCGTCTTACGGCAGTCCTTGGAGACCTTGGACGGGCGAGAAATCTTGATTTACGAATCTTGATGCTGCATTTGCATCCGGGATTTTCATAACTATAAACGGGAAATGCATTGCATCATGGCAGGCATTGCAGCTTGCGGTTAAGCTGACATAGGCACGATCAAATTCGGCCAGGTCTGCGTTGTCAATTGCGACCTGCATCGCATTCATCGGTTCAACCATTGTGGCTTCGACCGCGTCATCAACAGGAAAAAAACCATAGTCTGGAATCGTGTCTCCTATGCGAGTGAAGGCGCCGCGAAGTTCGTTCAACTGGAAGCGTGCGAGAATCCAATTTTCCTGTTTGCCAGCATAGTAGAGTTTGAGATGCCTAGGCTGCACTAACATAGTCATAAGATCATCGAATGCAGGTTTAAAATCTAGGATCACCAGCCCTTGATTATCTTCCGCTTCCTGTGCGGAGAGTGACGCCAAAGCCGCCATTGATAGCGAAGCTGCTAAAATACACACGACTGCGTATTGCTTTGTTCCATGTTTTAATTTCACTGGATTCTCCTGCAGGCTCAAACATTTCGATATGCTGACTATAACTCACCACAAATCAGGTATCATTTGAAAACAAGATATATGCGCAAGAATGTAATATCATTTTCTGTCAATATTTAGACTGTAGCAGCCAACGCCTTGATGCAATTTGATCTCAGGCGTAGAATCGAGCAACAGATATTTGGATCCCAGGACACAGCAATATCGCATATTCCGCTCTAAACTAGGAAAATTTGGGAAGGTTAAGCACCATGGTTTTCGTTAATTTCAGCAGTCAGAACATCTGTGGTGCACTCCGTACGGCGCTTGCAATCGCTGCAATAAGTAGCGTTTTAGGATGTTCAAACACCAACGAAACGTCTGTTACTGAAGACAGTTTAATCCTCTCTGGACACATAATTTCCCAGGACGGCCGCCCACTGGCCGGCATTCCTATTCGAGCGCGTGGTGACGGAGATAATTTTAGCGTGGTTGTATATAGCAACAGCCAAGGAAATTACTCATTTCCTGATTGGTCTGATCTGACGCCCGGTGGCCACACGGTTTCCATTGAGCTGCCTGATTTTGAACACGCACAACATGCGGCAGTCGCACTTCATGAAGATACTTCAACCCAATTAGACTTTATCCTTACACCCCGCGAGCCTTCTGTTGAAGATGCTACGGCATCAGAGATCATGGCCGCACTTCCTGGAACGCATCAGCAGAAAGTTTTGTTTGCGCAATGCAGCAACTGCCACACCCTACAGAGGGCATTACGCTTTGAATATGACCAGGAAGGTTGGGCGCAAATAATTGATTTGATGGCGGGGCGAAGAAATTTATCTCGTGATTTTCCTGAATCCTATACCTATGGCCAACAGCGTTTTCGTCAACCCTTATCTGAGTATATCGCCTCGATCCGCGGGCCAGATTCGTCTGATGAAATCCCCTTTGAGCTTCGAACAAGACCAACAAGTGATGATGCGACTAACCTAGTTATCACTGAATATGATTTGCCCCGGGGTGGGGAACGTGAACTTTATATGTTGCGCGGCGATGCCCGACATGTCTGGCCCCATGACGTCGTCGTGGACAACAAATATGCCTATTACACAGATCATTTTTCTAACGCGTTAGGCCGCGTGGACAAGCAAAGTGGTGAGGCTATTGAATTATCTTACCCGGTACCTCCTGGTGGTGGCCGTGACACCAATGTTGCGCCCGGGGAAGTGCGCGCAGGGAATCCCGGCGGCGGTTCTCATGACCTGCTAATTGATAGCCAAGGAAATTTATTAATTGGAATGGATGGTGCGACGGTACGTTACAATACTGTCACCGAGGAATTTGATCATTGGCTTTCGGGTAACAATATGTTCGGACTGGGTCCGGAAGATCATATTTGGCATACCGACGATGGTGGTCCACTCATGGAGATCAATACCCAAACTGGAGAAATTATTGAGCACGACATTCCAACTAATGATGGCGTGTACGACATGGATACAGACTCACAAGGCAGAACCATCATCAATTTGTGGCGCAACAACAAAATCGCCGTCTTTGAACCTAAAAATGTTGAGTATTCAATCTATGAGGTACCAACACCCGAGTCTGGACCACGGCGGGGCGAAATTGATGCTGAAGATAATCTTTGGACCACCCTCTACTATGCTGGGCGCATTATTCGTTTCGACCCAGATAGCGGCGAGATCAAGGAGTACCCACTTAACCCTGGTGCAGAGGCCTATACGCCCCCTTACGCCGCGCCCTACTCGCTTTCAGTCGACAATGAAAATGGCTGGATTTGGACAAACGACTTCAACGCAAATCGCCTCTACCGCATAGATATTGAAACAGGTGATTCCATCGAATATTTCATGCCACGTCCCTATGTGATGCGCGATATGACCGTAGAAGAGGGTACTGAGCGACCCACTCTATGGATTCCGTCTTACCGACCGCCCTCGCAAATCGTAAAAGTCCAAGTCAGGTAGGCGTAGCTTGTGAAGTCTCTGACTTCAGGTTTGTCTCTTGCGTACAACTAGTAACGCTAGGGCCCTCCCTATCTGGTAAAATTTAGGCTTTGGAATCTTCAATAGCCAATAATACCAATAAGGAGAAAATTTTGGCGCTTCTCATTAACAATGACATTACAGCTCGTGTTCTAAGGATGAGCGATGCTGTTGACGCAATGGAAAAAGTTCTAAAGCAATATGCAGATGGGTTAGCCGCATTCCAGCCACGTACTGATATCTGGTCGCCTACGGCTGTCAGCGGAGATTATTACCGATGGGGCTCTCTTCTTGGTGCTATGTACGACCCCCCCACCCTGGCACTTCGCTTTAAATCTGACGTCATTAGTTGGACTGAATATGAGGGTATAAAAACCGAAGAATGGCACAATATGAAACCCGGGACATATTGCGGGTTCATTATTCTAATTGATATGACGAACGGAGAAATTATCGCACTGATGAATGACGGTGTTTTGCACCATGTTCGTGTTGGCGCAACAGCTGGAGTCGGCGCAAAATATCTTTCCCGGGAAAATTCTAGTGTGCTGGGAGTAGTTGGATCGGGAGGTATGGCCGAAACATATGCCGAGGCAATATGCAATGTTCGACCAATTGAAGAAATCCGTGTTTACAGCCCCACGCCTGCAAACCGAGAATCTTTTGCAACACGCATGACTGACAAATTAGGGGTTAAGGTAATAATCACTGATAATAATTTCGAGGTCGCACGCGATGCCGACATTGTTGCCCTTTGTACCGACTCACGGCTCCCCGTCTATAATGTAGAAATGTTGGAGGCCCAAAAACCTGGAGCATTTTTTATTCGTTGCCGTTTAGATGAAATCGATGAACCAGTACTCCATGCCGTCGATAAGATATTTTGCAACGGTAAAGAGCCCTATACCGAATATGTGATTGGCTCACCGGAAGAGCGCGCCCGCCGTCCGAGCAACCAGCAATACCGGCGTCGATACAAGCGCATGGATAACCCGGTACTGGCAGAAGTAATTTCCGGGCGTCAGCCCGGACGCACGAGCTCTACAGAATCTATTTATTTCGATAATAATTCTGCCGGGCTGCAGTTTGCAGCCGTTGGCCGAGTTGTCTACGAAAAAGCCAAGGAAGGCAGCCTGGGAATTCACATTCCAATGGACTGGTTTCAGCAAGACATTCGTAATTAGGGATTCTAATCGTGATTGACGAACCTTCCATCCTTGAACACCCCTTCTGGTCTTTCTCGCTGTCGATCTATTCGAAGGAGGGCGTTCCAGCGGAGCTAATTGAACTACAAGACACTTTTGATATCGACGTGAATGTTGCTCTTTTTTGTGTTTGGCTTGGCTATTCTATCGGGTTGCAACTAAGCGAAGATCAACTCAGTTCTACATTGGCTCGTTGCTCACCATGGAATACCAAAACGGTCATTCCAATGCGTAGCATACGCCGCTATCTCAAAAATGGAACGGCCGTACAGCCTATTGCGCAGCACGCGGCGGCTCTACGAACCCAGATTAAACGTCTAGAACTTATGGCTGAACAAATTGAGCAAGCATTTCTCTATGATTGGTTTGTAGAACAACACATTGCCACTTCAGAGGGTTCGCGTGAAATTGCGGAAGAAAACTTGACACTCTTTATGTGCCGATCAGACCCAGAATGGGTTTTGCAAAAAACGCAAGAGGCCTTCAAGACAACACTTCGGGCAGCAGAAGATCTAGACGACAAGTAAATGCGTCACTAGACCTAAAGTGAAGTTAACGATAGAGCCTTAGCTATGTTACCCGGAGGAAATAATGTCAGACGAGAACGAAGGAATACTTAACGAACTCAATCCCTTGGAGCTCAACGCCCTATTAAATGAGGGGAAAGCCATTGTTATCGATGTACGCGAAGCAACTGAATATGGTGCGGAGCGCATACCCGGCGCGCTGTTGTTCCCGTTGTCGACTTTTGATCCTGCTTACTTGCCACTAGACACTGAAAAACAAGTAGTTTTCCACTGTGGCGGTGGTGGTCGCTCCAAGAGAGCCGCATCGTCACTCTTTGCTCACGGAATAGCGGAATCTTCCCATCTTGCCGGTGGTATCAGAGGATGGAAGGCTGCAGGATTGCCAGTGATTACGCTGGATCCTTCAACTGGCAAGCCTATCGAAGTTACAAGCGCTTAAGAGTTAAACCATTCACGTAAAGTAACGCGGTTTGCATTTGGATCATCCATTAGAGACCGCAATGCGCTAAGTGAGGCTATACGTTGCTCGCCGATAAGGTGTGGCGGAACCTTATCGGATACATCTCGAATGGCTTCCGCTATATTGCTCCGACGAAGGACGCCACGCTCCTGCAGAACATCAAACACAAACGAGGCAATCATCGCATTGGCCGGGAACCCCTCGCATCGGCTCCTGCTATCCATAACAATGACCTATTTGACGCAGTTTGAATTACTCAGGCTTAAGAAACTTTAGGATAAGTTGCGCAGTCGCGAAGCTGGCCATTTCAGTACGGTCGTCTTCTGGTCGACTAAGTAGCTCACTCTCCCCATCAAGAACAAAACCAACAGCTGTCATGGCAGCAATAATGGCCTCAGGATCGATACGATGCGTCGTGCTGGTGTCCGCATAGCCAGTACCAAGCGCTGCGGCGTTATCAACGATAAAATAGGTCCCGCCAGGCCTTAAGGCCCTAAACACACCTTCGTTAAAAGGAACCATGCCTTCGACGGTCTCAGCATTGACGACATCATGGTAGTTGTTTGAGAGCCATACTACATCAATTAGCTCCCCGATTTCGTCGACAGCTGCAAGTGGCGGAGTGGCAACTTCAACATTTGAATAGGCGGGATCAGCAGCGATTGCAGCAACGGCCTCAGTCCGATCAGGACGACCTTCCGTCCGTTCTGCACTTTCAGTCGCATAGACCTTGCCGTTTTCACCCACTACTTTTGAAAAAATCCGAGTGTAATAGCCGCCGCCTGGACGATAGTCGACAACAGTGTCTCCTGGCGCCATGCCAGAAAACGCAATGACTTCTGCTGGGCTGCGAACGGTGTCATTCTCACGGTGCTCCGGGGTCCGACCCACATCCTCAACGGCAGCCGTAATATAGGCTGGAACACCTGTAGGTGCTTGCACAGCCTCCTCCTGAGCCGGCGGTGGTGGCGTAGCAACTTCGACCGGCGCAGACGCTTGTTGTTCACAAGCTGTAAGAAGGCTTCCCGTAACAATGGCAATGACGACTACTGAACGACGAATCATTTGGGGCTCCCCTGATATTCCACCGGAGGTAATCCGGCCTGATTAGGATAAGATTTATCTTAGCGGATTGGATGCTATGCGTCACCTAGGCCATAAAATCACTGAGAAAATTCAGTTTGACAAGAATTATCGCGCCGACTTGAAGCCCTTCGTCCTCCTAGCTAGGTTCGCACACTTTTTGCCTTAAAGAATGGAACCAACGACCTTGTCAGAAATAAAAGCCGATGTCCTTGCCGCTATTGGAAATACACCGCTTATACGCCTCAATGATGCCTCCGAGAAAACCGGCTGCGAGATTCTAGGTAAAGCTGAATTCATGAACCCGGGGCAATCGGTTAAAGATCGTGCGGCCCTTTACATAATTCGTGCTGGACTTGCCAACGGGGATGTTAGTAAGGGCGGCAGCATTGTCGAAGCAACCGCTGGAAACACCGGGATTGGACTCGCTGTTGTAGGTAATTGTTTTGGTCTTAAGACCATAATCGTCATTCCTGAGACCCAGAGTAGTGAAAAAAAAGACGCCTTACGATTATTAGGCGCTCAACTAATCGAAGTTCCAGCAGTGCCTTACAAAAATCCAAATAATTATGTGAAGATTTCAGGGCGACTTGTCGGAGAGCTAAAGAATCGACCTGGGGGGGCCTTATGGGCAAACCAATTCGACAATGTGGCGAATAGGCAAGCCCATATTGAGACCACCGGACCTGAAATTTGGAATCAGACCGATGGCAAAGTTGACGCCTTCACCTGTGCGGTTGGAAGTGGCGGAACACTAGCGGGCGTTGGATTCGCTTTAAAAGAGAAAAACCCAAATGTTATCATCGCTGCAGCAGACCCTGAAGGTGCTGCGATCTACAGTTGGATAAAAACTGGTAAGCTCGAAGGTAAAGGTGACTCCATCACTGAGGGGATTGGACAAGGACGCGTTACAGCTAATCTTGAAGGTGCACCGATTGATGATGCCTTTTGCATTCCGGATTCGGAAGCGCTGACCTATGTGTTCGATCTTATTGAAAATGAGGGGCTGTGCCTTGGTGGCTCAAGCGGCATTAACATCGCCGCCGCAGTACGCTTGGGCAAACAAATGGGGCCGGGCCACACTATCGTTACCGTACTTTGTGATTATGGAAACCGCTATCAAAGCAAAATGTTTAATCCAAGATTCTTAAAAGAAAATAACCTTCCCGTTCCGCATTGGCTGGAAAACCCACCAACACCACCATCTGCCCCATACGAATAGACCGGCATAATGCACGCCTACCCACTTACAACCGCGGATTGGCTGAGCGAACATCTTTACGATCCCAATGTACGGGTGCTTGATGCATCTTGGTATCTACCGAGTGATGCACGAGATACACGTAAGGAATACAAACTAGAACACATTCCAGGTGCTGAATTTTTTGATATCGACAGGATTGCGGATCAACAAACAAGACTGCCGCATATGATGCCGTCTTCAGAAAATTTTGCGGCTGCCGTTGAAAAGCTCGGCATTGGTGATGAAAACTTTATCGTTATATATGACACGAAGGGCGTGTACTCGTCGGCACGGGTTTGGTGGGCGTTTCATGCAATGGGGCATGAGAACTGCGCAGTACTCGATGGAGGATTAAAAAAATGGCGCACAAAAAAAAATCCGACAACCGCCTCCCTTCACGAACCTGGTCAAGGCTCATTCAACCCAACCCCTAAGTTAGATATTCTGCGTACACGCTACCAAATGTTGAAATGTATTGAGACAGGCTCGGAACAAGTACTGGATGCGCGAAGCCCTTCTCGCTTTGAAGGACTGGAGCAAGAACCACGTCCTGATGTTAAACCAGGGCACATTCCTGGAAGCTACAATATCTATTATTCAGACCTCGTAAATGACGACGGCACAATGCGTTCGGTAAACGAGCTTCGTGCTTTTTTTTATAAGTCTAGGATTGATCTTTCTCGCCCCATTGTTACGACTTGTGGATCGGGCATAACCGCTGCAATTGTTTTTCTTGCCGCTAAGATCGCAGGTGCAAGTCAGCTCGCTTTATATGATGGTTCTTGGGCTGAATGGGGCTCGATGCAAGATGCCCTGATTGAGACTGGGCCCGGGCGCACATGAAAGAGCCCTTTGTACCTATCAGCGCGCGGAGTTTAACGTACAAGCTCGGGACAAGAAAAATATAGTTCCACCAAATATAAAAATTCCACACCATGTAATTTAATCTAATTATTAGGATAATAAATATTACCTTTTGCAATGTTAGGGCTTATCAAGCCGTTTTCTTCCTTCGCCGAACAAGGCAAGCTCAAGCCTCACAGGCAACCCACTGAGATTGTTCTAAATGAATGTTGTTGTCCTAGTCGGAATTGTGATCACCCTCTCAACGGCGATACCTGTATTCGCCCAAATGAGGCACCATCCACGCGGTTTAAAGATTCTGTTTTTTGCCGAAATGTGGGAACGGTTTTCCTATTATGGAATGCGCGCCATTCTGATTTTTTATCTAACACAGCATTTTTTATTCGACGATAATTTTGCCACCTTCCAATACGGTTCCTACACATCCCTGGTTTATTTGATGCCCTTAATCGGCGGCATTCTCGCTGACCGCTATATTGGTACACGCAAAGCAATTGCTTATGGAGCGCTGCTGCTGGTGGCTGGACATTTTCTGATGGCAGCCGAAGGGGCGCCGGCTCGACAATTTCTGGTTTACCAGGAGCAAAGCTATGAAATTCAAGTTACGCGGAATACGGGGGTCGTAGAATCGCGCATTATCGTAGATGGCGAGGCTTATGAGTATGGCATCGCAGAAAATGGAATTGGAATTAGTGTTCAAGGGCTCCCTGCTTCTAGCCAACTCCCTCAAATAATTCCGAACGAATCCTATGACACCCTTGAGATACGTGATGGATTTTACGTCGGGCTTTTTTATCTCGCGTTATCGCTCATCATAATGGGTGTTGGTTTTTTAAAGCCAAACATCTCGTCCATCGTAGGGCAGCTCTACCCACAGGGCGATCCAAGACGCGACCCAGGTTTCACACTCTATTATTATGGCATCAATATGGGCGCGTTTTGGGCATCTATTCTTTGCGGGCTTTTAGGACAGACAGTTGGGTGGTGGGCCGGATTTGGTCTCGCGGGCCTTGGCATGCTTGC
>Ga0315338_1001674_pt1 | contig 25978 bp, 25 predicted proteins | sample ASW8metaG_FD_204518 | JGI IMG/M metagenome (GOLD analysis project Ga0315338, IMG submission 204518) | Ammonia-oxidizing marine archaeal communities from Monterey Bay, California, United States - ASW #8 | ecosystem: Environmental > Aquatic > Marine > Coastal | place: USA: California | collected... | reverse complement strand
TCTCAACGGCTGGCTCGACGAGGCGCCGGATACGGTCCTGTCGGCGATCGAAATTCGGCGCGGCGATATCCGCGATTCGGGCTTTATGCACGGATTGATCGAAGGACAGGACGTGGTCTTTCATTTGGCGGCGCTGATCGCAATCCCGCATTCCTATGACGCCCCGCAAAGCTATGTCGACGTCAACGTCACCGGCACCTTGAACGTCCTGGAAGCTTCGAAACGGCACGGCGTCGGACGGGTAATTCAAACCTCGACCAGCGAGGTCTACGGGACCGCGTTACGCAAACCGATCGACGAAGACCACCCGTTGCAAGGGCAGTCGCCCTATTCGGCCAGCAAGATCGCCGCGGACATGATGGCGGAAGCCTATGTCCGCTCCTTCTCGCTGCCAGTCGTCACCTTGCGGCCGTTCAACACCTTCGGCCCGCGGCAAAGCGAACGGGCCGTGCTGTCGACCATGATTCGGCAGGCGCTCGATCCCGATTGCGCCGAGATCCGGCTGGGCGACCTCAACCCGACCCGCGACTTCAACTATGTCGGCAATACGGTCGATGCGTTCCTTGCCGCCGGTGCGAGCGAGAACCTCGACTTTGGGCAGCCTTACAACGCCGGCACCGGCGTTGAGGTTTCGATTGGCGATATGGTCGAGAAGGTCCAAGCGGCAACCGGCACCAACAAGCCCATTGTGCATGACGAAGCGCGGCTGCGTCCGGCAGCATCCGAAGTACGGGCTCTTGTCGCAGACTATTCGCGCTTGGAAGCAGCCTGTGGCTGGACCCCGGCTGTCGATCTCGACGAAGGCGTTTCCCGCACCGTCGACTGGTGGCGCGGCCGCATTGCATCCGGTCAGATTCGGCGGTCCGCCGATTACCTGACCTGATCAGGACTCGTATAGCCCACCAATGCTATCCTTCAGCCGCAAGGACCGAGGAGATCGCGCCATGGCCGACAAACCCACGCTCGAATCCGCAAGCAAAACGCACAATGCGCCCGTCTTCGGACGGCCGGAGCGCATGGCGCCGGAAATGGGCCGCTTCGCCAACACCACGCAGATGATCTTCCACCCGACGGAAGAAAACCCGACGGCCCCGAATTCCGGCGTTCTGACCTATCATCCCGGTTCCGGATTTCCGTTGCATCTGCACGATTTCGCGCAGGTCTGGTACGTGCTGGAAGGCGAGTGCCGCTTCGGCGACCGTACTTTGACCGAGGGCGACATGGTCTATCTTGAAGACCCGCATTTCGAATACGAGATGCACACGGAAAAAGGCTGTCGAATCCTTTTCGTGCAGTATCCGGGGCCGATTACCGGCGGGCGGCCGATCTATGACGGGCGCTTCAACCAGGCCGAAAAACCGGACCTCGAGAAGCAGGATTTGACCCGCTAGTCATACCCTGTATCTCGTTTTGAGATTTTAGTGATCAAAACAAATTAATTTTCCGCGGCCCACCGCATGCCTACATTCTCTTGAGCAATTTCTCCCCAAACACTGCGACGGAGTAAATTATGTGGCCGGACCGACGACTTCTCGATCTACTGAAAATCGATATTCCTATCGTCCAGGCGCCGATGGCGGGCGCCAACGGCTCAGCGTTGGTCGTCCAGGCCAGTGCGGCGGGCGGACTCGGGTCGCTGCCCTGCGCGATGCTCGACGCCGACAAGATGCGCGCGGAACTGGGTGTCATCCGGCAGCAGACGGCAAACCCAATCAATGTCAATTTCTTCTGCCACACCCCGCCCGAACCCGATCTGGCGCGCGACGCCGCCTGGAAGGCGCGTCTGTCCGAATACTACATCGAATTGGGTCTCGACCCCGACGCGTCCGCGCCCGCGGTCAACCGCGCGCCGTTCGACGATGTGATGTGCGCGATCGTCGAAGAGGTTCGGCCGGAGGTCGTGAGCTTTCATTTCGGCCTGCCGGAGAAAGCGCTGCTCGACCGGGTCAAGGCGGCCGGCTGCACCGTTCTCAGCTCGGCCACGACGGCGGACGAAGCGCGCTGGCTGGAAGACCGCGGCTGCGACGCAATCATCGCGCAGGGATATGAGGCCGGCGGTCATCGCGGCATCTTCCTCACCGACCTGATTAGTACGCAGGCGGGCACAATGGCGCTGGTGCCGCAAGTCGTCGACGCGGTATCTGTGCCGGTCATTGCCGCCGGCGGGATCGCGGATGGACGCGGAATCGCGGCGGCCTTCGCGCTCGGCGCGTCCGGTGTTCAGATCGGCACCGCCTACTTGTTTACGCCCGAATCGCTGGTGTCCGACATGCATCGCGCCGCGCTGCACAATACCAAGGACGACCAGACCGCCCTGACCAATCTGTTCTCCGGCCGGCCGGCGCGCGGGATCATGAACCGTGTCATGCGTGAGGTCGGCCCCCTCTCGGACGCGCCGACCGCCTTTCCCACCGCCGGTGGCGCGCTGGCCCCGCTCAAGGCCAAGGCGGAGGCCGAAGGTTCCACAGATTTCACGTCGCTGTGGTCGGGACAGGCCGCGTCGCTGGGCCGCGAAATCGGGGCAGCCGAATTGACACGGCAGTTGGCGGACGACGCCCTAGAGCGGTTGGGCGCAATCACGCCTACCGGCTGACCACCGTCGCAACGCGGCCGCATCGTCGATGTCGATGAGCGTTTCCAGCAAGGCGTGATCGAAACGCTTGCTGAGATTGTTGACCGTGTCCACCAATGCATGCCGGGTCGACCAGCGCACCGTCCGAAACAGGTCCGGATGCGACGGGCGACGGCGCAACCCAACAAGCCAATAGCCGCCGTCGTCGGCCGGCCCGAATACGGCGTCGTGCCTGCCGAGCGCCTTGAATGCATCGGCGATATGCGCCGGCATGATGTCCGGGATGTCGGAACCGACGATGACCACCGGCCCAGGCGTAAAGCCGTGTATCGCACGATCCATCCGCTGGCCCAGATCGCCCGCGGACTGCCGCATCCGGCGCGCGCCGCTAGGCCAGCGCATCGGACCGCCGGTTGTCGCCAGCCAGGTGTCCCATCGCGTGTCCGGCGCGAGACGCCGGACGGTCTCTTCAAGCGCGACCCGCTGAAACCGGGCCGCCGGCACCATACCGATATCCGCCGCGAGGCGCCGCTTCGCGAGGCCGAGCCTGGGCGCTTTCGCGAATATCACCAGATGCTTCTTCATTCGTAGAATTTCATAATTACACGCGGCGGCACGCCCAGGAAATACAGCGACAGGCAAAAGAAATTGCGCAACGCCCGCCAGAGATAACCGTCGCGATGGTAGCGCTCGGCCGACGTGACCGCGTTGCGCGGCAGCCGGACCAAGCGGCGGCGGCCGATTCGCCGTACGATGTCGAGATCCTCCATCATCGGCAGCGGCCTGAAACCGCCAAGTTCGCGGTAGAACGCCCGCGAAATCAGCAAGGCCTGATCGCCATAGGGTAGCCCGAACATCAATATCCGCAGCGCCACCAGGCGCTCCAGCAGCTTCGCGCGTTTTCGCTTGTCGTCCAGCTTGAAGCGAAAGTAACCGGCGCGGCGTTCGTTTTTCGGTTCGTGCATGAAGCTCCATACGGGCTCGTGCCAGCGGAGATCGAGACACGTATCGGCGTGCAAGATTAGCAGCCAGCGACCGGTCGCGGCTTCAGCTGCGGCCGCAAGCTGAATTCCCCTTCCTCGCGGCGCTTCGACGACATTCGCACCTGCCGCTTTCGCGATGTCATGGGTTTCGTCGGTCGAGCCGCCATCGGCGAAGATCACCTCGTGCACCAGATTGAGCGCGTCGAACTCGGCCAGCGGCGGCAGGCTTCGCCGAAGCCCTTCACTCGCGTTCAGGGTTGGAATGATGATGCTTAACTCAGCCATTTCCCGTCGTTATCGCGCACGGGCCAGATTCGGGCAACCGTCAATATTACTTGTTTGTTCCCTTTTTGTTCTATAACTTGATTTTATGGATACCATCACCGCCATTCAGGCCCGCAAGGGACGCGGCGCGGCGAGCAACCGGACAGGCCGGTTCGAACCGGAGGAGCGTGTAGATGTCGACGATGGCTGGGTCGGCGATGGCGACGATCAGCCGCCGTTGCGTACCACCGTCGGCATCGACAGCGCGCGCAAGGCCATTGCCTATAACGAGTCGCCGGATGTCCCGTTCGACCGCTCGATCAATCCCTATCGCGGCTGCGAACACGGCTGCATCTACTGTTTCGCCCGTCCGACGCACGCGTATTACGGCCTGTCGCCGGGGCTCGATTTCGAAACGAAACTGTTCCAGAAGCCCGACGCACCGGAACGGCTGGCGGAGGAGTTGCGCAAACCGAATTATCGTCCGGCCTTCATTGCGCTGGGCGCCAATACCGACCCCTACCAGCCGATCGAACGGGACCTCAAACTGACCCGCCGCATCCTGCAAGTGCTCGCAGACTTTCGTCACCCCTATGCCATCGTCACGAAATCGCCGCTCGTCACGCGCGATATCGACCAAATCGCCCCGATGGCGGCGATGGGCCTGGCGACCGTCTCGGTTTCGGTGACGACCCTTGATCGCGTTTTGGCGCGGCAGCTGGAGCCGCGCGCGCCGACGCCGGCCAAACGGCTGGACGCGATCCGGACATTGAGCGAAGCGGGTATTCCGACCTGCGTTCTCGCCGCGCCAATGATCCCCGCCTTGAACGATTCGGAATTGGAAACGATCCTCGCGACCGCAAAGGAAGCCGGTGCGCGGTTCGCGGACTACACCCTGTTGCGGCTGCCGTTGGAGATCCGCGACCTGTTCGTTGAATGGCTCGAAACCCATTACCCGGATCGCGCTCGCCACGTGATGACCCTGGTGCGCGATACGAGAGGTGGAGCCGACTACGATTCGAGCTGGGTGCAACGGCGGACCGGGACCGGCGTCTATGCCGACATGCTGAAAAAACGCTTCCTGTTGGCCCGGCGCAAGCTCGGCCTGGACCGGCGCCCACCGGCACTCGACACCTCCCAATTCCAGCCGCCGCCCGCGAAGGGAGATCAACTGAAGCTTATTTAGTTGCGCCGCGAATCAGTTAGATTGACGGGCATGGAAAGCAGCGTAGATCTGACGGGAATCGCGATTGTCGCAGGCGCGGCGACCTTATGTGGAACGCTGCTCAGACATTTCGGCCAACCGGCGATCGTCGGCTACATATTGGCGGGCGTATTGCTCGGCCCTTCGGGTTTAGCGCTGATCAGCGATCGAGGCCAAGTCGCCACCCTTGCCGAACTAGGTGTCTTGATGCTGCTCTATTTCGTCGGCATGGAGCTGTCGTTGCGCAGCTTCCGGCGAAGCTGGCGGATAGCCGTGTTCGCCTCCCTTCTGCAAATTGTCGCCAGCGTCGTCATTTTACTGGCGTTCACCCGGTTCTTTGATTGGCCGGCCTCGCACGCCGTGCTGTTCGGATTTGTGCTGGCGCTCAGCAGCACAGTCGTCGCCATCCGCATGCTCGAGGATATCGGCGAGCTGCGGACCCGCGTCGGGCGCATCACCGTTGGCGTCCTGGTCGCGCAGGATTTGGCAGTCGCCCCCATGCTGCTGGTGGTCGACAGTCTCGCCGGAGAAGAATTCCAGTACTCCCTGATCTTCAAGATCATCCTGTCGATCGGACTGATGGCCACCGCCACGCTCTATCTCAGCCGCCGCCAGCACGTAAACCTGCCGCTTATCTCCATCGCCGTCGGCAGTGTCGATTTGACGCCGGTCGCGGCCCTGACATGGTGTTTCGGTTTCGCGGCGATTGCCGGCATCGTCGGCCTGTCGCCCGCCTTCGGGGCGTTTTTTGCCGGCTTGCTGATCGGCAGCAGCGCGCAGCGCCATGCCGTTGGAGAGACCGCACGGCCGATCCAAAGCGTCCTGCTGATGGTGTTCTTCCTGTCGATCGGTTTGCTGATCGACCTGAACTTCCTGTGGGAGAATTTCGGTCTAGTGCTACTGCTGTGGCTTTTCATCGTCGTATTCAAGACGGCGCTCAACACCGGCGTCCTGCGCTTTATGGGCGAGCCTTGGCGGCGCGCCTTTCTATCCAGTCTCATTCTGGCGCAGATCGGCGAGTTCTCTTTCGTTCTTGGCGCCGCGGCGATCGACCGCCAGGTCATCGACGCCGATATTCACCGGCTGATCGTCGCGGTAACCGTCGTATCGCTCGTAACCAGCCCGCTTTGGCTCAACAACGCCCGTCGCGTGCAGCACCGGGCGGCCCAGCATCCGGCCACATTAGGCGCGTTGCTGCGCTTGATTTATTTCCGGGAATGGCGCCTCACCCGCCGCGCCTCCGTCGCACTCGCAATGCTGGCCATCGCCGTAATCGAGAAAGCGCAGGCGGGCTTCGAGCGAATTGCATTTCGTCGGCGAAAACGGCCAGCCGCCGCGCTGCCGCAACAGGAAATCCTGCCTCCCTTGCCGCCGCCGGACCCGAAGGGTAAGCCGGACGCGCACGATGCCTGATTTCACGCTGGAACGATGCACCGGTGGCATCGTCGCCGGGATCGACGAAGCCGGCCGCGGCCCTTGGGCGGGACCGGTCGTCGCCGGGGCGGCGATCCTCGACCCAGACGCCCTGCCGAACGGTGTCGCGGACCGGCTCGACGACTCCAAAAAATTGTCGCGCAAGGTCAGGAGCAGCCTTTTCGAAGCCTTAACGGCAAACGCCCAATTGGGTGTCGGCATCGCCAGCGTAGAAGAAATCGACAAACACAACATTCTGGCGGCGACGATGCTGGCGATGCAACGCGCCGTATCCGACCTGCCCATGGCGCCGGACCATGCGCTGGTTGACGGCAACCGGGCGCCCGACCTGTCCTGCTCGGTACGGACAGTCATACGCGGTGACGGGCTTTCGCTTTCCATCGCCGCGGCCTCCATTATCGCCAAGGTCACGCGGGACCGGATGATGGAATCCCTGGCCTTGGAACACCCCGGATATGGCTGGGAACGGAACGCCGGTTATGGCACGAAAGCGCATCAAGACGGTCTGGAACGCTTTGGCGTGACGGTCCACCACCGACGCAGTTTCAAACCCATAGCGGCTTACCTGAAGTAAAACCACTACATCTTGTAGTTAAATTATTTAACTATTTTCAGTATTGACGCGCGGAATCGGCTGAATCATGATCCGCGCATGAAGAAAAACGAAAAACAGCAACAGAAACTTCCTGTAAATCAGATTCTATTGGGCGATTCCATCGAAATAATGGACAGTCTTCCACCGGAATCTGTCGACGTAGTCTTTGCCGACCCGCCATATAACTTACAATTATCCGGGGAATTACACCGCCCCAATAATTCGCGGGTCGACGGTGTCGAGGAACAGTGGGACAGGTTCGAGAGCTTCGCGGCTTACGATCGGTTTACCCATGCGTGGCTCACCGCTGCGCGCCGGGTGCTGAAACCGAACGGGACCCTCTGGGTCATAGGGAGCTACCATAATATCTATCGTGTCGGCGCGACGCTTCAGGACCTGTCTTACTGGATCCTCAACGATATCGTTTGGGTCAAGACCAACCCAATGCCGAACTTCCGCGGCAAGCGCTTTACCAACGCGCATGAAACGCTGATCTGGTGCGCCAAATCGCAGGACGCGCGCTACACCTTCAATTACGAAGCCATGAAGGCGCTCAACGAAGACCTACAGATGCGCAGCGATTGGGTCATGCCGCTCTGCACCGGCCACGAGAGGCTGAAGAACGACAAGGGTGAGAAGGCGCACCCGACCCAGAAACCGGAAGCGATGCTGCATCGGGTGATACTGGCTGCCAGCAATCTCGGCGACGTCATCCTAGACCCCTTCTTCGGCACGGGCACGACGGGCGCCGTCGCCAAGCGGCTGGGCCGAAACTTCATCGGGATTGAACGCGAAAGCGAGTACGCCAAAGTCGCCGAGAAGCGGATTGCCAATATCCGAACGGATTTAGATACGAGCCTGCTGGAAACGCCTTCCAAGCGGCGCCAACCGCGCATTCCTTTCGGCTGGCTGGTCGAGCGCGGCTTGTTGTCCGCCGGCGACGTGCTGACCAGCCCGTGCCGCCGGCATACCGCCAAGGTGCGCGCCGACGGCAGCGTCATCTCCGCCGACCATCGCGGCTCGATCCATCAGGTCGGCGCGGCAGTACAGGGCGCGCCGAGCTGCAACGGCTGGACCTACTGGTGCCTGAACGTGGAAGGCAAGGCGAAGCCGATCGATATCCTGCGCCAGAGACTCCGCGCCGAACTGCACTAAATTCGATCAGATTTCCACGCGGTACTTTGCGAGCTTATCCTCGTCCAGGGTGATTCCGAGGCCGGGCCCGTCCGGAACCGGGATTTCGCCATTGATCGGCCGGATCGGGTTTTCCACGATATCGTCCGCCAGCGCGCCGCTGACACCGACCGCGAAGACACCTTCCATCACCGGCTCCGGGGACGACGCGCACATCTGCGCCACCGCGGAGGTCGCGACGCTCGTGCTGGGGTGATTGCCGGGATAGATGCGCATCCCCGACGCCTGCGCCAGCGCCCAAAGCTTGCGTATGTAGTGAATGCCGCCATTTTTCGCGGTCTTGGTCTGCACAACGGTCGCGGCCCGTTTCTTGATGACGTCCAGCAGACTGTGGTCGGTGGACACGGACTCATCGGCCATAATCGGCATATCGACGGCATTGGCGAGCGCGGCAAGACCGTCGATATCCCAAATCGCCACAGGCTGTTCCGCGGCATCAATGTCGAACGGCGCAAGTTTCTGCAGTAATGTCTTGGCCGCGTCGAAATTCATGCTGGCATTGGCATCGACCCGCAACACGATATCGTCGCCGAACGTATCTCGGAGCGCCTTGGCGTTGCGCAGGTCGGCGGCCGGGTCGAGGCCGATTTTGAGCCCCAGATGGCGGAAACCCCTGTCGTAGAATCCTTGCGCGGACTCTACTAGTTCCTCGACCGTTGGTTTCATCGACAGAACCGCGCCCACTCGCACAGCATCGCGGCACTTACCGCCGAGTAACGCGTGGACCGGGACATTCAAGAACTTTCCGACCAAATCGTATAGCGCATCGCCAATTGCGGCCTGCGCGTAGAGCGATCCGTAAAGTGTCTGGTTCAAATCATGCATGATTGCGTTGATCTCGAAAGGCGAGCGGCCGATCAGCCGGGGGGCGAACTGGTCGTGGATCGAATGCATCAGGTTGGGCAGCAACTCGGCGCTGCCCTGACGGCGCCAGGCCTGCGTTTCGCCAATGCCGAAGACCCCTTGATCGGTGTGGATACGGATGATCAACAGTTCTAGGAAGTCGCGCTTCGCCGCTGCGATCTGAAAGGGCGAGTTGAATGGAAGGTGCAGCGGGATCGTTTCGATCTCGCGGATTTTTACCGACAGATCCGCGCCGAAATCGGTTTTCACGACATCAATGTCTGTCATCGACCGTCCTCCATGATGGCATCACGACGCGAAGCCTAGACCATTTCAATTCGCACTGCATGCGCGACCACTTTTTTCATCGCCGTCGGCAGTGCCTGATCCGCCAAATTTTCGATTAGGCACCAGCGTGCCGCCGCCGGCGGATCGCCCGCCGCAACGCCGGTGAGAACACTGAGTTCCAGGCGGAAATGCGTAAATCCATGCGCCACGGAGCCCGGCAGCATGCGCCAGTCCCGTCCCGGCAGCGGCGCGGCCGCCTCGGCCTCGGCCTGGCCGATAAGCGGGCCTTCACACCATTCGGTCGAAGGAACTTCGATCATACCGCCCAGCAAGCCCTTTTCCGGCCGGCGGCGCAGCAATACAGCGCCATCGTCGCGTCGAAGCCAGAAGGCAACGCCGCGGCGCAAGGGACGGAGCTTCTTCGGTGCACGGCGCGGCAATTCCGCGGCAATATCGCGCCCGGCGCAGATGTCCGACCACGGGCACAACAGGCATTTCGGGCTACGCGGCGTGCAGATCGTCGCGCCTAGATCCATGACTGCCTGGGCGTAGTCGCCCGGCCGCGTATCCGGCGTCGAGAAATCGGCCAGATCGTACAATGTTGCTTTGCTGTCCGGCATAGGGTCGGTAACCCGGAAACGGCGCGCCATTACCCTTTCCACATTTCCGTCCACGACGGTCGCCCGGTTGTCGAAGGCGATCGCCGCGATCGCGGCAGCCGTGTAACGCCCGATGCCCGGCAACTCGCGCAACTCTGCCTCGGTTTCCGGGAACCGGCCGCCATGTTCTTGGACAACCACACCTGCGCAGCGATGCAGGTTTCGCGCCCGCGCGTAGTAGCCCAGCCCCTGCCAAGCATGCAGGACATCGTCCAACGGCGCGGCCGCGAGTGTCGCGATGTCCGACCAACGCGCGAGAAACCGCTCGAAATAGGGACCGACGGTAACGACTGTCGTCTGCTGCAGCATGATTTCGCTGAGCCAGACATGGTACGGATCGGCTGTTTCGCCTGCCAGCGCGCGCCAGGGCATGGCGCGGCGGTTTCTGTCGTACCAGGCAAGTATCGCCGCCGCGGCATTGTCACTGTGTGTTTCCATGCGGCCTCACTATAGTGAATTCGGTTCGGACAGATAGGCGCGCGCGAAACGGTGGCAGGGCGGAAACCAATATCGGCGCGATCGAAAGACACGGATCGCACTGGCGGCATGCGGCCGGTCGCCGCGTCCCTGCCGAAGATCGCCGCCAAGGCTATTGGTAAGCGAGGGTTCGCCGAGGCCGCGCTGATCACCGAATGGGGCACAATTGTCGGCAACGAGCTGGCGCAGGTTTCGCAGCCCGAGAAATTGGCCTTTTCGCCGGGCGAGCGAAACAACGGCACCCTGCATATCCGCGTACAAGGCGGTGTCGCAACGGAGCTGCAGCATCTTGAGCCGCTGGTCGTCGAGCGGATCAATAGTCACTTCGGCTACAGCGCGGTTGCCCGACTGAAACTGACACACGCGCCGATACGGCGGCCGCCGTCGCGCCACCGCGATCGAAAGCCCGCAGCGGCGCCAGCCAGCCCCGAACAGCGCGCCGCACTCGACACCATTCTCGACACCGTCGACGATCCAGAGGTCAAGGGGGCTCTAATCCGCCTCGGCGAGGCCATCATGGGCGATGGGTCTAAGATAAAAAAAATGTGATTTTATGCGCGGTTAGGTCGCGGGGGGTTGCCTTGATCCTGCCGCATTCGGACCTATACTCGCGGCCCACGGATTCGAACGGCAAGGAGGCCGCAATGACTCGATTCTTCGCAAAAATGGCTGCGGCATTGTTCCTTGTCGTCTCCTCCGTTGCGGGCGCCGCGCCACCCACAGCGGAAGAAGCGCTCAAGGATCGTATTTTGGGCGATCCGAAGGCGCCGATCGAGATCATCGAGTATTCCTCGCTGACCTGTCCGCATTGTCGGCATTTCCACATTGAGATTCTGCCGGAGCTGAAAAAAAACTACCTCGATAACGGGCGCGCGAAGCTGGTGTATAGGGATTTCCCATTCGATCAGCTTGGACTGACGGCCGCCATTATGGCGCGCTGCGCACCGCCGTCGCGCTATTTCCAATTTCTCGATGTCTTGTTCCAGAATCAGGATAAATGGTCCAAGAATGCCGATCCGATCCAGGCTTTGGCGCGAATCGGTACGCTTGGCGGCCTCAGCGAGGCCGACTTCAAGGCCTGTACAGACAACCGGCGTATTGTCGACGGCATCCTTCAGACCCGCCTAGAGGCTGGAAATCGTTACGAAGTTGGCTCCACACCTTCTTTCGTCATAAATGGTGAAAAACGCATTGTCGGATCGCAGCCATATGAGGTATTCGACGACCTGTTAAAGAAACTGGAAAAATAGACGTCAGTGCATTTTAGTCGGCTCCATGTAACGGGCTTCAAGTCCTTCGTCGACGCGACCGAGCTTTATATTGAGCCTGGAATGACCGGGGTTGTCGGCCCCAATGGATGTGGAAAGTCCAACGTCGTCGAAGCGCTGCGCTGGGTGATGGGCGAAACCTCACCGAAAAGCATGCGTGGCGGCGAGATGGAGGACGTCATCTTCGGCGGCACGACGAGCCGCCCCTCCCGTAATATCGCCGAAGTTACCCTGCGGCTCGACAACGCCGACCGCAGCGCACCGGCGGCATTCAACGATACTGAGGAAATCGAAGTCAGCCGCAAAATCGAACGCGGTGCGGGCTCGCAATACCGCGTCAACGGTAAAGAAGTCCGCGCCCGGGACGTGCAACTGCTATTCGCCGATTTGGCGAGCGGCGCGCATTCCACGGCCATGGTCAGCCAAGGCCGGATCAGCGCGCTAATCGGCGCCAAACCGACCGAGCGGCGGGTGTTGCTTGAAGAGGCCGCCGGAATCCGGGGCCTGCATTCGCGGCGCCACGAGGCGGAGTTGCGGCTGCGCGCCGCGGAGACCAACCTCAGCCGCCTTGACGACGTTATCGAGGCGCTCGAAGGCCAGCATCAAGCTCTTCAACGCCAAGCGCGCCAAGCCAAGCGATACCGCCGCCTTTCGGAAAACATCCGGCGACATGAAGCCGTCCTGCTGCATCAGCGCTGGCAAGAAGCGACCGCCGCGCTGGAAAATGCGCAAGCGCGGCTGCAGGAGGCGGAAGCGACGGTTGCGACGCGCACGGAAGCGACTGGCGCCGCCGCTACACGACAAACGGAAGCGGCAGCGTTGTTGCCGGGTCTTCGGCAAAAGGAAGCCGAGGCGGCGGCTGAGCTACAACGTCTCCTGATGGCGCGCAACGAATTGGAGCGGGAAGAGACTCGGATCGCCGACGCCCAGGCAGAGGCGGAACGGCAGCTTAATCAAATTTCCGGTGATGTTGAGCGGGAACAATCGCTCGCGGCCGAAGCGAAGTTGGCGATCGAACGTCTGGAGGCGGAAGCTTCCGCCATAGACGCCGCGCTCGAAAGTGAGGTTGCGCGCGAAGAGGCCGCCCGGTCTGCGCTCGAGGAGATCACCGCGCAAGTCGATGCCAAGGACTACGAGCGCAACGAATTGCTCGCCGCGGCCGCGGAGACGGAAGCGAATCGGACCACGCTAGAACGGCAGCGGAACCAGCTTTCGGAGCGCATTGAGAAGCTGAAGCAACGCGCAGCCGAAATGGACGAGGAACGTGTCAACTTGGCCGCGGAAATCGCCGATGATTCCGACCTGGCCGAAATACAGGCAAACATCGACGTCGCGGAAAAAACCGTAGCGGAGGCGCGTGAGGCATCGGCGGCCGCGGAATCTGTGTTCAAGGACGCGAGGGAGACTGAGACCGTTGCGCGTGCGAAGGCGCGGGAAATGGAAGCCGGCCGGGAGCGGCTCAACGCCGAAATACGCGCGCTGGCCGAACTCGTCGATCCAGCCGAAGGCGACTTTTTTGCACCCATGATCGAGTCAATCGCCGTTGACCCGGGCTATGAGGTGGCACTCGGCGTCGGGCTGGGCGACGATATCGAGGCGCCAGTCGATACGGCGGCCCCCGTGTACTGGGCCATTCTACCCGCAATGTCGGTCTTGCAAAATCTGCCCGATCGCGTGACGCCGCTGGCTAATTTCGTCAAGGCGCCTCCTGCGCTGCACAGGCGGCTTTCACAGATCGGCGTCGTCAAAGACGATGCTACTGGCGAGATTTTGCATGCCGGGTTGAAGCCGGGACAACGGATCGTCAGCAAGGACGGCGCACTTTGGCGTTGGGACGGCTACCGTGTATCCGCCGGCGCGCCCACACCGGCGGCCACGCGACTTGGACAACGCAATCGCCTAAATGCCCTGCGTGAAAACCTTGACGCCATGGAACCGGATTTCAAAGCCGGTCAATTGGCGCTCGAAGAGGCGCGGCGTGACAGAGAAATCGCGGAAGCCGCCGAACTGACCGCCCGCCAATCGCAAAACGACGCATTTTCCGGTCTAAACGCGGCACGTGCCGCCTATGGCGAAGTTTCCGGCGACGCCGCCGCGGCCAAATCGCGACTCGCCGCCCTTGCCGACGCGGCGAATCAGGCGGCGCTCGACCTCAACGAAGCCGAGCAACAATGGAAATCGACGATAAGTTCCATTGACGAACTCGAAGATCCCGACGCCAAGCGAGCGGTCATCGAAAGCCTACGCGCGACCTTGGGCGAGTTGCGTGCCGATCAATCGGAAAAACGCAGCGCCTTTGATCGCCTGCAACGGGACGCGCAAGAGCGGGTAGCGCGGCATAAGGTAGTCACGGAAGAGACCGGAACCTGGCGCGATCGACTGACCGGTGCAACGGGCCGGCTCGCCGACCTAGATCAACGCAAGGCAGCAGCAGCTGAGAGATTGGCAAGTCTGGCAGCGCGCCCCGCGGAGATCGCCGAGCAGCGCAACGGCGTTCTCAGCGCGATCACCGGGTCCGAGGAAAAGCGTGGATTTGCCGCCGATGCGTTAGCACAGGGTGAAACGTCGCAAAAAGATGCGGACGGCGCCTTGCGGGGCGCGGAAAGACAACTCGCCGAAGCCCGCGAACAGCGCGTCCGTTGCGAAGCTCAGGTGGAACAGGCCGATAGTGATTGCGAGACGATACGCGAACGCATCGCTGAGCGCCTGGAATGCGAGCCGGAATCCGTACTGCAACAGGCGGAAATCCCTGAAGATGAAGCGCTACCCAATCCGGAAACGGTCGAGATAAAGATGGCCAAGCAGATTCGCGAACGGGACAATATGGGACCGGTCAATCTGCGCGCGGAAATCGAGGCGCAGGAGTTGGAATCGCAAATCGAATCGATGCAAAGCGAGCGCGAAGATCTAGTCTCCGCGATCGCAAGGCTTCGTCAGGGTATTGGCCAACTCAACCGTGAAGGCCGGGAGCGGTTGCTGGCCGCCTTCGAGACGGTGAACGGCCATTTCCAAGAATTGTTCGTGAAACTGTTCGGCGGCGGCCGGGCCTATCTCTCTCTGACGGAAGCGGACGACCCTCTCGAATCCGGATTGGAAATCATGGCCAGTCCGCCGGGCAAGAAATTGCAAGTCATGTCGCTGCTGTCAGGCGGAGAACAAGCGCTAACCGCGATAGCCTTGCTGTTCGGTGTATTCCTGACCAATCCAGCGCCGATTTGCGTCCTGGATGAGGTCGATGCGCCCCTCGATGACGCGAATGTGGAACGATTTTGCATGCTCCTCGGCGAAATCGCCCGTGCCAGCGACACCCGTTTTCTCGTCATTACGCACCACCGAATCACCATGGCGCGGATGGATCGGCTGTTCGGTGTAACCATGGGCGAGCGGGGCGTGAGCCAACTCGTTTCCGTTGATCTGCAGCGCGCGCAGGAACTTCGCGCGACCGCCTGATCGGGCACTTGGAAACCCCTGGTTTTCTGCGACTTTTGACCGCATCTGAAGGCGTTCGCATGGCTTGACTTAGCCAGATCTCAACAGTATGGTGCGCCCGCTTTCAGTATTGGTAATAGCCAATCGGAGGGGCGAAACGCCATGGCCGAGGGTGAAAAACCGACCTCGCTGAAAGATCTAGATGAACGGCTGCGCGCCGCTCGAAATAACCGTACCGGTACCGCCAAGGGGGATTCAGGCGAAGGAAGGGGAGAACACGGCGGCTTGGGAACCGCTTTGCGCGTCGGGGTAGACCTGGTTGCTGCATTGGGTGTCGGGGTCGGAATTGGTCTCCTTCTGGATTATTGGCTCGGCACAAAGCCTTGGCTTTTAATCGTTTTCTTTCTGCTTGGAGCTGCTGCGGGTTTCCTAAACGTGTTTCGAGTGGCAAGCGGCTACGGTCTGGCCGCGGGATACAAAAAGCCCGGCGGCAAAGACGTGGAAGACAAGGACTGAACGAGGAACCGCAGTGGCAAGTCCGCTAGAACAATTCGAGATTAAGACGCGTATCCCGCTGCAGTTGGGTGGTGTCGATGTCTCTTTCACGAACTCATCGCTCTACATGGTCGTGACATTAGTTCTCGTCGCGGGATTCGTTATGATCGGTATGCGCCACCGGGCGCAGGTTCCAGGCCGGTTTCAATGCGCCGTCGAACTGTCATACGAGTTTATCGCCAACTTACTGCGCGATACCGTGGGCAATGAAGGCCGCAAGTATTTTCCGTTTATATTCACGGTGTTCATGTTCGTTCTGTTTGGCAACCTGCTAGGCATGACGCCGTACAGCTTCACGTTCACCAGCCACATCATTGTGACCTTCGCGCTGGCGATCGTCATTTTCATCGGCGTTACGATCCTGGGTTTTGCCAAACACGGAATTCATTTTTTCAGCTTCTTTTTACCGCCTGGCACGCCGTTGCTGATGTGGCCGCTGCTTATTCCGATCGAAGTGATTTCGTATCTGTCGCGACCGATCAGCCTTTCCGTCCGGCTGTTCGCCAACATGCTGGCGGGTCATACGCTGCTCAAGGTTATTGCCGGGTTTGTCGCCGTACTCGGCGTTTTCGGCGTTGTACCGTTTGCATTCGTTGTTGTGCTGACCGGCTTGGAAATATTGATCGCATTCCTGCAGGCCTACGTCTTCACAATTTTGACCTGCTTGTACATCAACGACGCGCTGCACATGCATTGACGCGGCGTTTGAACTTAACAACCACACCAATAAAACGACACTTGTAGAGGGAACAAAACTATGGAAGTCGAAGCTGCAAAAGTTATCGGTGCCGGCCTCGCGGTTATCGGAATGATTGGTTCCGGTATCGGCATCGGCAGCGTTTTCTCCTCCTTTATCATTGCGGTCGGCCGCAACCCGGCGGCGCGTGGCGAGGTCTTCACCATGACGATGCTGGGCTTCGCGCTGGTAGAAGCGATCGCGCTATTTGCGTTGGTTATCGCCCTGCTGATCCTATTCGGATAACAGTAATCTTCGCCGAACGCGGGAGTTCGCATGCCGCAACTTGATTTATCGGTCTTCCCGACTCAGGTATTCTGGTTGGTGCTGACCTTTGTCGCGCTGTACCTGATCCTTGCGAAGGTCGCGCTGCCGCGCGTGACAGAGGTTCGTGAATCGCGCCAGGTTCGGATTGAATCCGATCTGGAAAAGGCAGAAGCGCTGAAAAGGGATGCCGAGGCCGCCTTGGCGGATTACGAAAAGACCATCGCAGAAGCGACTGCTAAGGCGCAGGAGTCGGTCCGGGAAGCGGCACGCAAGATGTCGGAGGACGCCGAGAAACAGCGCGACGCGCTGGCGGCGAAGCTAGGCGAACGATTGGCGGACGCCGAGCAACGAATCGCCGACGAAAAAGCGCGCGCCATCGGCGAAATAGGCTTGATTGCCGGCGAACTCACCCAGGCGGCGACAAGCCGCCTGGCCGGCAGCGAGGTCAGTCAAGACGAAGCGAACGACGCGGTTGCATCGGTGATGCGGGAGAGCGCCTGATGGAAGCAATTCTGCATGACCCAACCTTTTGGGTAGCTATCGCCTTCGTTGTTTTCGTCATCGCAGTCTTCAAGCCGATCCGCAATGCGGCGACCGGAGCCCTGGACGATAAGATCGCCCAGATCCGCAACGAACTCGAGGAAGCGCAGCGCCTTCGCGAGGAAGCGCAAACAACTTTGTCGTCTTACCAACTGAAACAGCGTGACGCAGCCCAGGAAGTCGACGCGATGATGGCCCAAGCGAAGTCGGAAGCGAATTCGCATCGCAAGGCCGCCGAAAGCGCCCTGGAAACCATGCTTAAGCGGCAGGAACAGTTGGCGATGGAGAAAATCGAACAGGCGGAAGCCGCCGCCGTGCAAGAAATCAGAGACCGCGCCGTGACCGTCGCGCTTGCAGCGACCGTCACGCTGCTTCAAGAGAAACTGGCGGGGAAATCGGGCGATACGCTAATTGACGATGCCATTAAATCGCTACCGGACCGCCTGCACTAGAGCAAATTGGGGAATGTCGGAATAGCCCTTGGCGATCCGCCAATCACGTTGTTTTTCTCTACAAACTCGAAATCAATCGGAATCACAGTTTTTGAACGGCGCGACGTTCGAAAGACCGACGAAACCGCCGCAAGGCGGCTTTTTCGTTGAGCCCGATCCGCTCACACCCGTATTATTGCCGAGATGCCTTTTGTCTCACGAAACGAACGGGGCGCCATTACCGGCGTCTTCAATAAGCCGACGCCGATCGCGCAGGAACAGCTCGATCTCGACGATACGGAGTTGCGACGCTATCTCGAAGGGGACGACTCTTCGGCGCCCCACGACGCGCTCGCGGCGAGCGACCGCGAAATGGCCCGAATCGTCGAAGATCTGATCGACGTCCTGATCGCGAATAATGTTATTAATTTCACCGATTTTCCGGCCGAAGCGCAGCGCAAGTTGCTGCGCCGCAGAAATCTACGGCGCAGCCTCTCGACGTTGAAAACACTGGTCGGGGACGAAGGCGACGATATTCCCGTCTAACCAACTTAATCGGCCGCATCCCGATAGGCATCGAGCGGTGGGCACGCGCAAACGAAATTCCTATCGCCAAACACTTGATCAATCCGGCTCACCGGCGGCCAGTATTTATACTGCCGCAGGCCCAATACCGGGAATGCCGCTTCCTCGCGGGAATAGGGATGCGCCCAGTCATCATTAACGACGTCGTCCAAAGTGTGCGGCGCATTGCGCAGAGGATTGTCTTCCGGATCGAACGCGCCGGTCGCGACGCGCCGCATTTCACTATGGATAGCGATCATCGCGTCGCAAAACCGGTCGATCTCCTCTTTCGACTCGCTCTCCGTCGGCTCGATCATCAAGGTATCGGCAACCGGAAATGACATGGTCGGCGCGTGAATACCGAAATCGACCAAGCGCTTCGCGACGTCATCGATGCTGATACCGCCTTCCATCTGCCGCAAATCGACGATGCACTCATGCGCGACCAGCCCGTTCGGACCGGTATAGAGAACTGGAAAATAGGGGTCGAGCCGCCGTGCGATATAGTTGGCGTTTAGGATTGCCAGCTCCGTAGCACGGCGCAGTCCGGTCCCGCCCATCAGAGCGATATACGCCCAAGATATGGTCAGGATGCTGGGACTGCCCCACGGCGCCGCAGAGACCGCGCCAACGGCGCCTTCCGCACCGCTCCGCGTGTGGTGCACCGGCAGGAACGGCGTCAGATGCGCCCGCACACCGATCGGCCCCATGCCCGGCCCGCCGCCGCCATGCGGGATGCAGAAGGTCTTGTGCAAATTCATATGGCTGACGTCGGCGCCGAATTCGGCCGGATAACAAACGCCCAGCATCGCGTTCAAATTGGCGCCGTCGAGATACACCTGCCCGCCATTGTCGTGCACAATCGCGCAGATATCGCGAATCGATTCCTCGAACACGCCATGCGTCGAGGGGTAGGTCACCATCAGCGCGGCAAGCGTGTCGGCATGGGCTGCTGCCTTTGCCTTCAAATCACCGACATCGATATTTCCCTGGTCGTCGCAATCGACAACGACGACTTTCATGCCCGCCATCACCGCGCTGGCGGGATTGGTGCCGTGCGCGGAGCTGGGAATCAGGCAGATATCGCGCGTCCCTTCACCATGGCTTTCGTGATAGGCGCGGATTACCAGCAATCCGGCATATTCGCCTTGCGAGCCGGCGTTGGGTTGGAACGAGACCGCGTCGAAACCGGTTGCCCGGCAAAGCATCCGCTCCAAATCGTCGATCAGCGCATCATAACCCGCCAACTGATCGCGCGGCGCGAAGGGGTGAATGCGTCCAAACTCAGGCCAGGTAACCGCCGCCATCTCGGTGGTCGCATTCAACTTCATCGTGCAGGAACCAAGCGGAATCATCGACCGGTCGAGGGCGATATCCTTATCCTGCAAGCGCTTTATGTAGCGCAACATCTCTGTCTCTGAATGGTAAAGGTTGAAGGTCGGGTGGGTCAGGAACGGCGTCGTCCGCTGCAGCGCTTCGGGAATCCCCCCCGCCGCCGCGTCGCCAATCGACCCGTCGCCACCGAATATACGAAGCACGGCTGCTAGATCCGCTTCGCTCGTCGTCTCGTCGAACGACAGGCCCACCGTATCGCTGTCGATCCGGCGGAAGTTGTAACCCGCTTCGCAAGCCTTGGCGATCAACGCGTCCGCACTACCGGCAATCCGGACGCGTAGCGTGTCGAACCAATTGTCATTTTCGACTTCGATGCCGAAGTCGCGCAAACCTTGCGCCGCCAAACCGGTCAGCAGGTTGACCCGCTTGCCGATCGTCGCAAGACGCTCCGGACCATGATACACCGCGTAAAAGCCAGCCATTATGGCGAGCAAGACTTGGGCGGTGCAAATATTGCTGGTCGCCTTTTCACGGCGGATGTGTTGCTCGCGGGTTTGCAGTGCGAGCCGAAGGGCGGGGCGTCCCGCATTATCGATCGAAACGCCAACCAAACGCCCCGGGACGGAGCGCCGATAGGCTTCCCGCGCCGCCATAAAGGCCGCGTGCGGCCCGCCACAGCCCATCGGCACACCGAAACGCTGCGCGCTGCCGATAACGACGTCCGCCCCCCATTCGCCCGGCGGTTTGAGCAAGGTCAAGGCCAGAAGATCCGTCGCGACAGTAACGAGCGCACCGGAGTCATGCAGGGATTCGACGATGGCGGCGTAGTCTTCGATCCGTCCGTCGCTGGCGGGATACTGCAGCAAAACGCCATAAGGGTCGGCCGCCGCTAGATCGGTATGGACATCGCCGACGACCAGTTCGATGCCAAGCGGCTCGGCCCGGGTGCGCAATACGTCAATCGTCTGGGGGTGGCACGCATCCGAAGCGAAAAATACGTCGCTTTTCTTTTTGCCAACCCGACGGCACAGCGTCATCGCCTCAGCCGCCGCGGTCGCTTCATCAAGCAGTGACGCATTGGCCATTTCCATCCCAGTCAGGTCCATCACCATGGTCTGGAAATTAAGCAACGCCTCAAGCCGACCTTGCGAAATTTCCGGCTGATAAGGGGTATAGGCCGTATACCAACCTGGATTCTCCAAGACCTTGCGTAAGATGACGCCGGGTGTGAAGCAGTCGTAGTAGCCCATGCCGATCATCGAACGCTGAACAATGTTGCGGTCCGCCATATCCCGCAACGCGCCAAGCACGTCGTCCTCGCGCCGCCCCGGCGGCAGATCGAGCGGTTCCACGGACTGGAGCCCGGCCGGGACGGCCTGTCCGATCAACCGCTCCAGAGACTCGATACCGCAGGTTTCCAACATTGACTCGATATCGGAATCCCGCGGCCCGACATGCCGGGACACGAAATCGTCTGTCTGTTCGAGTTGAGACAACGCAATGCGACTGCCGGACATCCGCTTCTCCCGATCTAGTGGACACAATCTAACATATGGTACCCCTACGATCCCGTAGCCCGGATCCTCGGCAGGAGAAGGCCCGCGGGCGATGCCGAAGCATCGGCAAGGGGCTTCGACGCACCGAGAAGCCGGGATGCGGTACCCGGAGGGCGGCTTCCCGAGCCCAGCGGCCGTGTTGCACAACGCTTGTGATGGCCCCGCATCACGGCGCGTCGCGCGCCTAACCGCTGGGCTCGGGAAACCGTCGTAGGGGTGCCATACGTTAGATTGTGTCCACTGGCTGAATGTTAGAGTTTGGCAACAAACGCCTTGTAAGCATCGGCGTCCATGAGGTTATCGAGTTCACCTGCATCGGCGATGTTGAGTGTGAACAACCACCCTTCACCCTGAGCGTCCTGATTGACGATCGCAGGTTCGGCATCCAATGCATCGTTCACGTCGCCGATCTCACCTGAAATTGGCGCGTAAATATCGCTCGCCGCCTTGACCGATTCGATCACCGCCGCATCGTCGCCCTGTGCCATTTCCGCACCGGACTCGGGCAGATCGATAAACACGATGTCGCCCAACTGCTCCTGTGCGTACTCGGTGATGCCGATCGTTGCGATATCGCCCTCTATCCGTACCCATTCGTGATCTTCAGTAAACTTGACCTCGCTCATCCCATCTCTCCTTTCATCCCCTATAATAATTCTGTGGCGTAAACGGTAACGCCGTGATTGCCGCTGGAAGTGCCTTGCCGCGGACTTCCAGCAACAACTGCGTACCGGGTTTCGAAAAATCGCGCGCAATGTAGCCCATCGAAACCGGGCCGCCCACGGTCGGACCGAACCCGCCGCTCGTGACTTTGCCGATCCCGTTGCCTTGTGAATCCATGATCTGCGTCCCTTCGCGCCCCGGTGCGCGCCCGTCCGGTCTGATACCGACACGTTTGCGCGGCGCCCCCGATTCGATCTGCTCTTGAATCACCGCATCGCCCGGGAAACCGCCTTCGGTGCGCCGACGCTTTCCGATCGACCATTGCAGAGCCGCTTCGATCGGCGTCGTCGTCTCGTCGATATCGTGGCCATAAAGACACAACCCGGATTCGAGCCGTAGCGAATCGCGCGCACCCAATCCGATCGGCGCCACTTCCGCTTCGGCGAGCAGCGCTTCGGCAATCGACGCGGCCACGTCGGCAGGCGCCGAAATTTCGAAACCGTCTTCGCCGGTATAACCGCAACGCCCAACAATGCAGTCCGATCCCTGGAGCACCACATCGACTGAGGACATAAACGGCATCGTCTCTACCGTCGGCGCGAACCGTGCTAGCACAGCCGTTGCTACCGGCCCCTGCAACGCGATCAGAGCGCGATCGTCAAGCAATTCGATTGCGATCTCCGATGGCAATCCGGCACGCAACAATTCGATATCAGCGTCCTTACACGCCGCGTTGACAACCACATAAAGCTTACCGTCGGCCATCGTCACCATCAGATCGTCGAGAATCCCGCCGGTTGCGTTGGTGAACAGGGTATAGCGGGTACGGCCCGGAGCGAGACCTTGGATATCGCCCGGAACAAGCTTCTCCAAGGCGGCTGCCGCGCCGGCACCATGCAGATATAGTTGTCCCATATGGGACACGTCGAAGAGCCCAGCGGCGGCACGCGTGTGGAGATGTTCCTTCATAACGCCGTCCGGAAACTGCACCGGCAAGTCGTATCCGGCGAACGGCGTCATCTTCGCCCCGCGACTCAAATGAAGGCCGTGAAGTGGCGTCCGCTTCAGCGTTGCTCCGTCAGTCTCACTCATTCCCGGTCCTCCAGCAGCGCGTATCGTTGGCAGCAGCCTTCATTCGCATGAAGCCACTGCCCCGCTCTGTCTTCGAACCTGAGAGGTTGACCGGATAATTATCCGGCTTTCACCTTCGGTGAGGTGCCGGTGAACCGACGCCTGCTTTCCAGAGTGCCCTCGCCCTGCGGTCCTTTTGCCTGAGAGATTCCGGGGGGGTTGCTCCTTCGGCGCGGATACCAGAACTGGCATCCACCTCTCCCACAGGGGTCAACGGTGCGTTAGGTAGAGGCTAACGTGCTTACTGCGAATGTCAACCGGATGTCGAAAACGTTACTTACGCTTGCGTCGATTGAATGCGAGTTCCTGCTCGGACAGCTCGAGCCCAACATAGATCGCAAAGCCATCGGTCTGAGAGCCGCGCGGCAACGGTATTTTCAGGTCGAGTACGTCTTCAAATAGAATTGTCTTCCGATTTGAAAACGGCGCGGTCGTTTGAAACGGTTGCCTAACCAGTACGTTGCGGTTCAAATCGGTAATCGCCACGAAATATCCGATTTTGGCATTGTCCGTCTTTGTCGCCGGCCCGCGCCGCGTCCCGATCCGAACGGCAAGATCGACCAGCAACTCATCACCATCGAGGAAACACTGGCCACCAACCCCGTCGACCCAGGCTTCGATCACCACGTCCGTCGCATCCCGGCCGGGGCCCGGCCTGAAGCGGACGAGTTCACCGAGATCCTGCAGGACTTCGACACCGGGACAGGCAACCTGCTCGTCGGCTTCTTTGGAACAAGCCGAAAGCGCTATCAACGCCGCCAGCAAGAGCGGTATCTTGTACATAATCTGCGTCACGGCGTATCCGAAGTCAGAGAGCCGAATGCGCCCCGTCGCAAAGCGGCCCATTGGCTGAACGTTTGCAGCCACAGAAATAGACGTTTTTCGTTCTTTTCGCGGTGTATTCCACAGGAGAGATGCCGGACCCTTTGTGGCTGCCGTCGCAGTAAGGCTGTGACTTGCTTTGTCCACAAGCGCACCACCAGTAACTTTCGCCTTCCGTTACGGCTTCTTCGTAAGGTGCTTTTTGTGCGATTACCGGTTCCGTCATAGCTTCTTTCATCCTTTTCATGAATGTACTAATTTCGCGTCAGAACACCGCCAGTTTTTCGAGGCACGGTCATCGGCGGCTGATTTTTTCAACAGGATTTATGGTCGCCTCGCAACTAGGCGTCAAGGGCGCGGAATTGCACTTTACGGCCCAGACACGCCGCGGACGCAAATCGGAAATTTAAGGCAGCAAGCATGGCGGTCTACACCGAAGTCAGTGACGAAGAATTAATCGAATTCGTCAGCGCATATGGGATCGGTGACGTCATATCCTTCAAAGGAATCGCCGAAGGTGTCGAAAACTCGAACTACCTGTTGCAGACAACCACAGGCGCATACATTCTAACGCTGTACGAGAAGCGGGTGCGCGAAAGCGATCTTCCCTACTTCCTCGGCTTCATGGAGCATCTCGCAGCACACAGTATCGATTGCCCGACGCCGCTGCACGGACAAGACGGCGCCGCATTGCGCACCCTTTGCGGTCGACCTGCCGCGATTATTACCTTCTTGAAGGGAATGTGGCCGCGGCGTATCCAACCGTTTCACTGCGCTGAACTCGGCGCGGCGCTAGCGCGACTGCATTTGGCCGGTGCGTCATTCGACATGCATCGCAAAAACGACCTTTCGGTATTCGATTGGCGGCCGCTTTACGAATCTTGTGCCGATCGCGCGGAAGAGGTGGCGGAAGTTTTGCCGGGCATTGTGGAATCCGAGATCGACCATCTCGAAGCGCATTGGCCCGCCGAGCTGCCATCCGGCATCTGTCATGCCGACCTGTTCCCGGACAACGTTTTCTTCCTCGGCGATAAACTGTCCGGGATGATCGACTTCTATTTCGCCTGTAACGACTTCTTCGCATACGATCTCGGCATTTGCCTCAATGCATGGTGCTTCGAGCGCGACGGTAGTTTCAATGTCACCAAGGCGCGCATGATGCTGTCCAGCTATCGTAAGATCCGTCAATTTTCCGACACCGAACTGCAGGCGCTACCGCTATTGACGCGTGGCAGCGCGGTCCGATTCCTGCTGACGCGGCTCTACGACTGGCTGAACCACCCGGAAGGCGCGCTGGTCAAACCGAAAGACCCGCTGGAGTATCTCAGCATTTTGCAGTTTCACCAGCAGGTGCGCGATCCCAGCGCATACGGGCTCGAATAATGGCGCCGGACGGATCGGTCGAAATCTTTACCGACGGCGCATGCAGCGGTAATCCTGGCCCGGGCGGCTGGGGGGCCGTTCTCCGCTACAATGGGGTCGAAAAGGAGCTGCAGGGCGGCGAACCGGAGACGACGAACAATCGTATGGAAATGCTCGCCGCGATCCATGCGTTGGAGGCCATGAAACGCCCAGTCCGCGCGGCAATCCATACCGACAGCACCTATCTGCGCGACGGAATTACGAAATGGATTCACGCTTGGAAAAAGCGCGGCTGGAAGACCGCCAGCAAGAAGCCGGTCAAAAATGTTGATCTATGGCAGCGCCTTGAAGCGGCGGCCGAACAGCACGACGTCGAGTGGCATTGGGTTAAGGGCCATGCCGGTCACCCAGAAAACGAACGCGCCGACGCCCTAGCCCGCGGGGCAATCCCTGGCGCCGGCATGTCCGAATAAAAAAATTTACTAAAGCGCCTCGAGAATTGACTCGGCGCTGGAGACCGTCAGTCCGCCGCCATCTTCCATGTTCAACGCGGTGACGGTGCCGTCTTCGACGACCATCGCGTAGCGCTTGGAACGTACACCGAGGCCGCGTTCGCTGAGATCGAACTCAAAACCCGCCGCGCGCGTGAAATCGCCACTGCCGTCGGCTAGCATACGAACCTTGTCGCCGGCGCCCTGATCTTTGCCCCAAGCGCCCATGACGAATACATCGTTCGTGGCGATGCAGGCGATCTCGTCGACACCCTTACCTTTGATCTCTTCTGCGTTATTCACATAACCCGGCAC
>Ga0315338_1001673_pt1 | contig 25979 bp, 12 predicted proteins | sample ASW8metaG_FD_204518 | JGI IMG/M metagenome (GOLD analysis project Ga0315338, IMG submission 204518) | Ammonia-oxidizing marine archaeal communities from Monterey Bay, California, United States - ASW #8 | ecosystem: Environmental > Aquatic > Marine > Coastal | place: USA: California | collected... | reverse complement strand
CGCCGGTGCCGAGCTGGATCTGGGGCCTAGTGTTGCCGCGGTCGAGACGACCGTGGCGCCCCTTCGGCCAGTTGTAGCGGTCCCGCGCCACAAGCTGCCCACCGTGGCGGATCGGCCCCACCCGCTTCGGGGTGACGTAGTGCAGCCGCTTCGCCGACTTGTAGACGTGCTCCGGCATCATCTTCCGGATCGTCGACCCCGTCAGCCCCGCCCCCTCGCGCGTGTTCGTCGGCGGGCCGCCGGGCCGGGCGAGCTCTTCGTCGGTCGCCGCCCGCGCGAAGGCGCGGTGCTGGAAGGGGATGTGCAGGTAGGGCGTGCCCTTCTTCGACCGCTTGATGCTGCCCGAGGTCTTCCCCCAATCGATCACGCTGGGGAGGTGGAAGGCCGCGTGCCCTTCCTCGACCAGCCGCGCGTGCGGGGCGTTGTTGGTGATCGACACGACCATTTCCCACGACGTCGTGCCTGGTGCGATTGCCCCGGCCTTCTCGACGACGACCGCGGCCCCCTCGATGCCCCGGATGTAGGCCCCGGTGGCTCGGATCTTCATGCGCTGCGAGACGAGGATCCACACGCCCTTCGCGTGCTCCGCCGCCGCCAGCGCCACCAGCCGCAGCATGTGGAGTCCGTGCTGCGGGTCCACCTGGAGTACGGCCGGATCGGACACGTCGAAGTGGAAGTGCAGCGGTGGCAGCTCGATCGTCATCGCAAGTCGGGCACCCCGTACTTGTCGAGACGCTGGCCCTCCACCCGATACGGATAGCCAGACGTCCCCTCTGCACGGTACAGCGGTTCAGCCGGACGCACCACATATGCGGCGGGCGCCCGGTAGCGGACGACGTAGGCGCCTCCGGCCTCCGGCCCCCTGCCCTTCGTCCAGACGACCCGGTTGCCCTTCACGGTGAAGTCGGCCATGGTGCCGCGCCGCAGCTTACCGGCCGCGATCCAGTGTAGGTGCTCGACCTCGTGAACGGCCGGGTAGAGCAAGGTGTCGTCGGCGGGCCGCTGGCGTGGTGCCAGCGTCCGCACGTCCTCCGCTCGCGCCCGCACCTTGCGGTCCTCCACCTGCTTCTCGGCCCGCCAGATCGTCTCGTGGATGACCTGCTCCTCGCCCTCTGGAAAAAGCATGTCGCCCTGTCCCGGCAGGAACCCGAGGGGGAAGGTGATGGTGACGGTGCCGGTGACGATCTCGCCGACCGCGGCCACCATGTTCCGGCGCGGCATCCGGTTCAAGACGAAGGCGATGACGTGTTCGCGCATGTCTTCGGGGTAGCAGAAGCCGAGCCCCCGGCAGTGTGGGCAGCCCGCCCGCGGCTTTGCCGTCTCGATGCGTCGGCACGGGCACCAGACGGCCTTGCGGAGCTCGCACGGCGTCCCGTGCGTCTCGATGAGGTCGTTGAGATGGTGGGGGTCGATGTGGAACGCGGGGAAGTCCGCGACACTCGCCTCGACTAGAAGCTCGGTCCCACGACGGCTCACTAGTACATCCTCAGTCGCAGCCCGCGCTTCTGCGCCCTCACCCGCTTCCAGTCGATCCGCTTGGTTGCCTCGTCCAGCATGTGTTCCAGGGCCGAGTTGAGCCCGTAGATCGCGCTGGCCTGGAGTCCGACCGACCGGCTAACGCCGTCGATGCTTAGCGAGGTCGACGCCAGCCCCTTCGACGCCGCGATGCCCGCCATGGACAAGATGACCTGGCCCGCGGTGCAGTAGACCCAATGCGCCAGCACGGCCTCGAGTTGGCCGACCGCGCCCCCGTGCTTCGAGACCGGGCCGCGGACGTAGTCGACGCTCCAGAAGTCGGGCACCGGGCTCTGGTGGGTGTGGATGGTGTGCCAGATCCCATAGTTGCCGCCCTGCGTGACGATGATCGCCTGCATGTTGATCGGCAGGATGTGCATGACCCCCTGCCGGCCCCACTCCAGCCGGATCATGTTGTCGGTGCCCTGCGTTGTGGACAGCTCCCAGACTTTCGTGCCGTAGTAGTAGCCGCGGACGCGATCGACCCGGATGACCCCCGGCGGGAGGTCGATCCGGAACCAGGCCCCGGCTTCCGCGTGCGTGTACGGCAGCCGCGCCGCCGCGCGATCGTAGGTCTCGCCCAGCCGCTCGTCGGCATCGACGGGGTCCGACTTCACGATCTCCAGCCCCATCGGCATCCCGAGTTTCATTTCCAGCTCGGACAGTGCAGCCCGAAGGTGCCACTGGATGACCCGCGGGGGGATCTCGTTAAACACCCGCTCCATGATCTTCTCGACGACGGCCGCCGCTCCTCGCCCGGCCTGCGCCACCGCTATCGCCTTCGCTCTGGCCACCAGCGACCCGCCGCCGCCCATGGAGACGCCCCAGGCGTAGCGCTCCATCCAGAGCTTCGGGTCGATGACCTGCGTGACGGGCACAGACAGGCCGAGGGCTTCGTAGGTCGGCCGTGTCGTCATGCTCACCTCCAGACGGCAAAGGGCACACCGCCGTCGACGGTGCGCCCTCAGTATGACCCGCCCGCCGCGGCGAGGCTGGTGCTAGAGTCGCTGGCAGTAGATGTGCGCCTGCCCACCGACCAGTGTGCCGCCGCTACCGCTGGCGCCCTGGATGTAGACCTCGGTGCCATAGGCGACCTCCTCGCTGCCGTCTTCCGGCGCGACCCGCCGGCCCGCACCCGCGGCCGTCTTCACGTCTTCGGGCGCGTCCAGCAGGGTCGCGTCAGACGATCCGTCGTCCGTGTAGACATCCATGGTCCCGGTGGCGCCGGCAGCACTCTCACAGCCCACGTCGGCAGCCCAGATCGTGAAGGGCCAAGGCGCCGTCATCCGGCAGGAGTCGCCCGTGCTGGACGCCCCGACAGCCGTGAGGATGTAGAGGTTGAGCACAAAGAAAGACGCCGGGTACTTGTGAAGCTCCTGGTGCCGAGCCGAGCCGAGTGCCGTGTCGTAGCGCTTGAGGCGGCCGAACTGCGTATCTTGGTCGCTGGGGTCATCCCAGCCGGTCATGCGGACGGTGTGGGAACCGATGAATTGCGTGTTGGTCACTTCGGCCATTGGGTCACTCCAGAGAGATCAGGCGGTGGGGTTCAGCGCGCGCCGAACCAGCGCCGCGAGTTGGTCGTCGTTGGGGTAGGGCAGCCCGCCGTCTTTGCGCAGCCAGTATCCGGCCTTGCTTCGTGACGGAAGCGACCCGCCGCTCTTTGTGATCAGGCCGCGCACGATGTCGACGGCTGTACTCTGCTCCGCCGGGTCGTCGCGGTAGGTGCTGAGGGTTTCGTCGTCGATCCGCTGCTGGTCATCATCGACCACCGGCTGGAGATCGATGGTGGGCTCCGCCGCGCCATCGTCGGCCGCGCCATCGTCGGCCGCGCCATCGTCGGCCGGGTCGGTGTCGGTGTCGGTGTCGGTGTCGTCGAGGTCGAGCGGCAGACGCCGCGGCACACCGGGAGGCCGCCAGTCGGCGGCCGGGCCACGCCACCCCGGTATATCCCACGGCCAGGCCTCACCGTCGCCCCGTGCGGCCCACCCTTCGGGCGGCTTGCACAACGCCATTTCGCTCATCGTGAGTCCGGTGCGGTCGGAGCGCCCGCCGAGCTCGCCCCACTGCTCGCCTTCGCCAGCGCCGAGCAGATCCCGCGCCGACCAGCCGTTGCCCCGCGCGACCGCCACCGGCACCGCCAGCTTCACCGCGCGGGGTGGAGCTGCGACCGGTGTGGCCTTGCTGCTGAGCAGCCGCGGGGGGTTGCCCGAGACCCGGTAGTGCCGGGGCAGCTTCCGCGCCTGCCGACACGCCGCCGCGCCCCGCCCGTCGTCGCCCACCTCGGCAAGCATCACGCTCCGGCCGTTGGCCAGCGTGACCTTGTCAAAGACGACTTCTGCGGAACCGAGCACGATGGTAACCCTTGGGCCTCTGGCGACCTTGAGGCGGGTGATGAAGGGCATGAAGGGCTCCTGCGCGTTCTACTACTGACTCACTACCTGGCCGGGGCCTATGCCCGGCCGATGTTCTTGAAGACGACCTGCTGGAAGGGGTTGCGGACCTCCGGGCAACACGCCGAGTAGACCAGGGGACGGTCGACCTCGGCGAGGATGGAGGCCAGCGCCATCACGCCCATCGTCGGCCCGAGGTGGGCCAGAGCGACTGTGTTGCGCGGGCGATCGTTGCCCTCGAGGTACGACGCGCGCCCGAGGGCTGCGCGGTAGTAGCGATCGGGCACGGCCTGGTGCATGGCCTCTTCGGAGCCGCTGATGATGTTGAGGCCGAAGGCGCGCGTGGTGTTGGGAATCTCCAGATTGTCGTCGTAGGCGGTGACGGCGCTGCCGTCGTCGCTCGACGCGACCTCGAAGATGAACCACGCATCGACCAGATCGTCGTCGCCGTCCGCCTCTGAGCCCCGGTAGACCTTGAAGCTATTGACCTCAGAGGACGAGGGGGTCAGGGTCAGCGTGACCTCCTGGCTGGCCGCGACCGTCGTGTAGGAGCCGGTGGTGGAGGGGTAGCGGGTGCCCAGCCCCTCCAGCTCGTCGACGATCTCGGTGACCACCCAATAGTGATCGCCGGCATAGTCGGCGGTCCACTTGGAGTCGAAGCCGCTGGAGCCGTCCGCGCCGGCCGATGCCACCACGGTCGGCTTTCCGGTGGGGTAGCCGTCCGCGGTGTCGGTGCTGTACTGCCCCTGGTAGTAGATCGACGACAGGGTGTTGTCGGTCTCGAAGTAGGTGATCCCGCCCTGCGTCCGGATGCCGGCGATCTGCTGACCGATGGCGTATGGCGCGGCCTGGATCGGGAGGGGGAGCCGCTGGGCGGCGTCCATCGACCCTTCGAGGTCGGAGCGGGACAGGGGATCCATGAGCAGACAGCGGAAGGCGCCGAAGAGCGTGATGCCCTTGCCGATGCGGTCGCGGATCGTGTCGATGGTGAGTGGGTCGCCCGCCATGTCGATGATGTGCGAACCATAGGGGCTGGTTCCTGTCGTGCCGTCCGTGCCCTCGCGGATCTGCTGCTCGAGACCCTTGAAGCGGACGCTGTCGTCGCCGCCGCGGGTGAGCGTGGTGTCCGACTTGTAGAGGTTGCGGTTCTTCTTCCAGAGGACGTTGAGCCGCAGAGCTGCGCGCTCGATGTTCTGGGCGCCAGAGGTGCCCAACGCCTTCACCGTCTTCTCCATCGCGGCGAGCAGGAAGGTCGGGCCGATCTCGCCCATGAGCTTGATCGCGACTTCCACGCGCTCGGCCTGGAAGTTGGTTTCGGGCGGCAGGCTCCGCTCACCGAAGAAGCCGGATCCGCGCTTGTTGCCGAAGCTCGTGATCTGGTTGAACTCGTGGGTGACCGAGGTTGCTGGGACGGACGGCATGAGCTTCAAAAGCGTCAACTCGGTCTCGTCGGTCTCCGACCACAAAGTGTTGTGGCTTTCGAGCTCCAAGTCCTCCGGTACGACTTCGGTGATGTTGCCGGCGTGTACCGCCTTTTCGAGGCGGACGAGGATGTCGTGGGCTTGACGGGCTGCGCGCATCGCGGGACTCCGGGGGGGGCCGTGGCCCCGTTCAAAAGTGGGTGAGGGGGGTGAGGCCTATGCCGCGCGGATTGCGGCGACCGTGGCTTTGTGGTCGGCCTCGGAGCCGGGAAAAACGCCGTGCTGCTTGTAGTGCCGCAGATCGCTCTCATTGAAAATGTTGTGCGCCTGGCCCTTGGCCAGCTCGGTCTTCGACAGAGCGTTTGCCTGGTGGAGCCCCTGCGTGAGGTGCCGGCGCACGACGCTCCGGGTGGCTCGCCGGGCGGGGTCGCCAGCTACGGCGGCGGGGGTGTTTAGTAGCCCCTCTTTCACGTCTACGATGCCCTTGGCGAGGACCGGGAGGCCGGCACTCATGGCCTTCTCCAGCAGCTCGACCCGGCCGCCGATGTCGGCGTTGCCGTCCCGCACGGCCTTCGTGAGGGCTTCGATGCCATCGGCGAGCCGCTGCATGTTGCTGTTCAGAGACAGGACCAGATCGGTCGCGTCCACCACTTCTTCGCTGTGCTCGCCCATTCTCATGTCCTCGTAGCCTGGAGCCTCGTCGTCTTCGGGGGCTTCTTCCCCCTCGACGTCGTCGGCTGGTTGTTCGTCATCTTCGCCGCTTTCACCTTCGGGCGGGGGCTCTTCGCCCTCACCTTCGGGGGGGACGGGTTCGCCTTCGGGCGGGGGCTCTTCGCCGCCGCGGCCCTTGAGAAGCGCCTGGAAGGCCTCGCCGACGCCGCTGCCGAGCACCTCAAGGGCGGTCAATGCCTTGTGTAGGGTCTCGCGATCGTTGCTCGCGCCCTCGGCGCCGGCTGCTGCCGCCAGGGCCTCCAGCTCGCCCATTCCATCGGTCTCAGGCTGCGACATCGGTGCTCTCCGTTTGCTTGCGGTCCAGGTATTCACGCACCCAACGGCGCGCGGTTGCCTTGTCGACCTTGAACTGTGACTGCACTGCTTGTACCAGTTGTGACAAGCGCTCGCCAGCGGTGGTGGCGACCAACTTGCCGTCGTCGGTGGCCCCTTCCAGGTCTTCCGGCACGACTGCGCGGGTGGCAGCGTTGCCAGCGTGGACGGCCTTGAGCAGCCGAAGACATGCGCCCTCTGGGCAGGTGCAGCGACCGCACCGGCCGCGCGTGATCATGCCTTTCCGCAGAATCTCCAGCGGCGTCCCCTTCACAGCCATCGCCATCGGCTCCAGCGTTGCGTCGGGGTTGACAGGTAGCTCGCAGACCGCCGCTGCATCGACCTCGGCGTAGACGATGCGGGTGCGGCACTCCGACAGGGCCATCCGTCCATGTGCAGACAGGCCGAGCGGGCGGGGGATGCCCTTGAGCATCGACGCCAGCTTCCAGAAGTGATCGGCGCGGTCGAGCTCGTGGGGGGTCGGCGTGCGGGCGTTGCCGTTGCCATCGGTGAGGCCGGACCACGACGACGGGTCGGTGCGGTTGAAGAGTCGGCCGGTCGTCCAGAAGCCGAGTTTGCCGTGGGCCTTCGACAGCGGCGTCGTCCCGTCGTGGAACTCCAGCGTACTCGGCAGCCCAACGATCACGGCCTCGTCGTGGGTGTCGTTCCAGACGCCGCCCTTGACGTAGGTACGCCAGTCGATGTGCCCCAGCTCCTTCGCCGCCTCGACAGTCTGGCCGTCGCGGTCGATGGTGGGAACGATCCCACCGTCCGGCCCGATCTTGCCGTAGGTCATGAGCCAGCCGCCCATCGGCCTTGACGGGGCGCGGACGCCTCGCGCCTTGCGAAGCTCCGAGGTCTGCAACGCCCAGACCGACCCGCGGAGTGCGAAGGGCGCAACGTGAAGCTGTGGAGGGAGGGGGGACATACGACGAAAGCCCGAGCCCGAGCCCGCGGTGGGGGGTGGGCACGGGCCGTGTTCCTGCTGGAAGGCGTTGTGCTTCCCTACATTGATCCCGTTCCGTCGCTCCTGTCAAGTCGAAGGACGTAACGGCGGCCTGCCGCGGGCGGCGTCACCGGCACCGCGGACGGGTCCGGAACGATGAACGGGATCGGCACGTCGGCCTTGCACCCGCTCTTCGGACACCGGGCCACGAAGCCGTCGTCGGTGAGCCGCAAGATGCCCGCGCGCAGTGTCCACTCCCCGCGGCGTAGCGACCAGAGCGCCGTGCCGCAGCCATCGCAGCGAGCCGACGCGCGGCCCGCCCACTCAGGACTCGCCATTCTTTCGCGCGGCGACACGCTCCAGACGCGCCCGCTCAGTGAGCAGGGTGGCGGCCCGCCGGTGCCCCAGGAACCCACCCGCCGCGTCGGCCTCGATGTGTTGGCCGCACGTGTGCAGAGCCTCGCCCATCGTGTCGAGCTGTTCGCTGGCCCGGCCGCGCAGCTTCTCCTCCGCGGCGGTGTGCGCCCGGTGGCTGGCCTCGAGCTTTGCCATGGCCGACACCAGCTCGCCGTGCAGCTTCTTCATCCGAGCCATCACGCCACCTCTCGATGCTGGTGCTTCACGGCGAGCGCCTGCTGATACTTCCCAGCTATCCCCACGTCGTCGATGTTGGTGATCGGGTCTTGGAACACGGCCCCCAGCGCCGCCTTCTGGCGGAGCCGGCGCCGGCCCTGCTGCTCGTATTCGTCGTCCGTGTGCCAGTCGTGGACGTCCACGTCGCCCTGCTGCCCCTGCCGGTATGCGCGACCGGAGCGCTGGGCGTGGCTCTTCTCGGTCTGGGGCACGTCGTAGTGGTGGATGACCTTGGCGCGCTGCATGTTGATCCCGGCCTCAGCCGCCGAGGTGGCCACCACGACGTCGTGCTCTGGCTTGCCGCCGCCCTCTGGCTGGAAGCCGAGCCGCACGCCCTCCCGCTCCTTCGCGTTGAGCCCCCCGTGGTACAGCGCCGCGCGGACGCCCTTGCTCTTGAGGTGCTGGTGGATGTTCCGCGCCTCGGCGGTGCTGTCGGTGAAGATCACGGACGGCTTGCCGCGCTGCGTCTTCCCCGCGCGGTCGGTCCACTCCCCGTGCGACAGGTCGTGGCCTACGACCTCAGTGAGCCGCTGTAGCTTCGTGTTCTGGTGCGACGGGGCCTGGTTGATCGCCCTGCGCAGCGCCGACTCTCGGATGATGCCGGCGCTCGGCCCCAGCCGCCGCGCAATCGCCTTGTGCTGGCTCGCCGGCTGCCCCAGAAAGGCCTTCGGCGACAGGTGCCGCGCGGCCTCGACGTCGACGCCGCCGGTGCCCCGCGCCTTGACGACCCGGTCGTACATTTCGCGCACCTTCGTCACGCGGGCCTTGTGCTCGCCCTCCAGCTTGATCGGGCCGCTGCCGGCGACCTTGCGGCCGTTCTCGATGCTGGGGTTGCTGCTGTCGATCCGCTGGACACCGGACGGCGGGATCCGGGCGCTGTAGACCCGGTGCGCGAGCTCGCGCCGCACCGCGTCGGGTGCGTGCCCGAGTGCGTGCCCGTTGTTCTGCATGAAGGCGTGGCGGTCGCTGTAGGTCTCCGGGTCGACCATCGACGCCATGCTGAAGACCTCGCCCTCGTCGTTCTTGTGCGGGGTCGCGGTGCCGAAAAGCGCGTGGCTGGCGTTGGTCGGGTGTGAGGCCGCAGACATGACCGAGTGCAGTGCGGACGGTGGCCCCTCGCCGCGGTGGGTGAAGCGGTGGGCCTCGTCGCCGTAGAACATCCAGGGCTTGATGTCGTTGGCGTCCATCGCCTGCCGCATCCAATCCGCGCGGAGCTGGGCGCCGGCCCCGGCCAGGTCGCCCTTCATCTTCGCGACGTCGCCCTCGCGGTGGTGGTCGGCCATGAGCTTTACCAGCGTGTCGCGCAAGGCCTCGTGGGTCATCACCTTCATGTGGGTCGACGTGTCCTTGAGCATGGCCACGCGCTCGGCGTGGTTCTTCCCCTCGCCGGTCGCCCACTTGTACTTGCCGGGCTCGGTGTAGCGCAGCATCTCGCCGCCGAACTGCCCCTGGACCGCCGCCGGCACGGCGTAGACGCCGTGCGTGGCCTTCCCCTGGGCGTGCTGGTGGGTGAAGGCACCGATGGAGATCAGCGACTTCCCCGACCCGGTGCCGAGTGCCCCCAGCAGTCGCCCGCCGTTGGCGTCCAGCATCCGGATCGTCCGCTGCTGGTGGATCCGCTCGCCGTCCATGTTGAGGCCGCCGAATAGGCCGACCTTCTTGCCGTCGAACTGCTTGCCGAGGTGGGGCATGAGGCTCGCGATCTGCGCCTCTGCCCGGTGCCCCAGACTCCAACGCTCGCCCTGCCCCGGCTCCTTCGCTGGTGCGTCGGGCGCCGCGTCGGGCGCCGCGCGGGCCGTGAAGAGCGCCCCCTGGTTTTGCTTCATCACGGTCGACTGCTCGAGGTGGCGGGTGTGCTTCGCCTTGACGGCGCCTTTGCCCTCAGCGGCAAATTGCCCGCCGACCCGCTCGCGGAGCTTCGCCTGCATTTGCTGCGCCTCCTCGCGGAGCTTCGCGGCCACCGCTGGGCCGGCCGTCCCCTTGACGTGCCGCTCGCGGTTGGTGACCTCCTGCACGCCGCGGCGAAGTGCCTTTCCGGTGAGCTTGCCGTGGTGGCCGATGAAGCTCTGGACGAAGCGCCCGCGGATCTCGTCCTGCATCGCCTGCTGGGCAAGCTCCAGCGACCCGTGCGCATTCACGTACCGCTCCCAGGCCGATCCGGTTGCGCCCTGCATCGCTTCCAACGCGGCGACGTTGTCGGCGTGCCGTGGGGCCATTGGGTTCAACCCGTCGATCACGGCCTGGATCTTGTCGTGGTGGCCCGACAGCACGGCCTTCTTCCGTGCCTGCCAGTCGCGATGCTCTGGCGACGGACCACCGCCCCCGAACATGGACATTGTGCCGGCGTTGGGATCCGGCTCCGGGCCGAGCGCCTGGAGTGCGTTGTCGCGGGTGACGGTCGAGACCTTCACCCCGTCCTTGATGCCCTGCCGCTCGTAGAAGGCCGTGCGCAGCGCCTTCGCCCCCTTGTGGTCGAGTTGACCCGTCGGGGTGAATGCGTGGACCGCGTCGGGTTGCTCGGCCAGCGCCCGGAACACCGCCTCGTGGGTCTCCTTGCTATCGACGCCGATGTCCTGGGCGTGGAAGGCGCCGTGCTCGCCGCCGTAGCGGTCGGCCATGAACTTCTCGGCGATGCCGTTGAAGTGCTCGGCGTGGTCCTGGTACTTCGTCGCCTTGCCGTCTTCGCCGATGAGCGGGAAGAGCGCTTTGACGTGCTCGCGGTAGGCCTCCGGGTCCTTCGCCTCGCCCACCGACTTCGGGGCCAGCAGATCCGACAGGATCTCGTGGGGCTGCTCGCCCTCGGCGATGCGGCTGCCGACGTGGTCGTGCAGCGCCTTCCCGAGGTCGGGGTGGCCGTGGTCCACCTCCTGCCGTAGCCGCGGCGCCTTCGGGTCGGGCGCGGTGAAGGTCGAGGCCGCCCGGCTCACGATTCCGGGGGGCAGCCACCCCTCCTCGTCGTGCTTCCCGGCGCGGACGTCGCGGGCGTGCTGGCGCCTAGCCACCTCCTCCTTCGGGATGCGGTTGAGCAGCTTGTCCCACGACTCGCGGGGGACGTGGATCTCGCCCTCCTTGTAGTCCATGGCGAAGTCGGTGCCCTTGCGGGTGAGGCCGACCGACGCCAGCCACGCGAGCGACGACTGCATGTCGCCGGTGTCGCCCTTCAAGACCATCGCGTCGGGCATCTTCCGGCGGAACGTCTCAGCCATGCCGGCCATCGCCTCCATCTTCCCGAGGGCCGCGCCCACGATCTGCTGCTGTTCGCGGATCGCGTCCTTGCTCACGTCGATCTGCGCCAGCGCTTGCTCGATGTCGCCGACGTCCTTGACCGTGTGCGACAGGCCGGGGACGGCCGCGTTGGCCCGCTCGATTGCGGCGTGGCTGTCCTTCGCGACCGCCTCGATGTGGTGCGACTCCAGCGCCGACAGCACCGTCTTCTGGTCGTGTCCGTCCGCCTCCAGTGCGTGCCGCATGAGCATCGCGGCATTCTTCGGCCCGATCGCATCGACCACGGGCCGGTCGATGTAGCGCTGGCCACCGATGCCCAGCCCGACGTCGGCGAGGGCGTCGTACTTGCCCGCCGCCGCCGCTTGTAGGTACGAAGACCGCTTGCGGCCGGCCAGCCCCCGTAGCGACTCGGCCAGCTCCCGCCGCACGGCGTCCTCGATGGTCATGGCGACGTCATCGGTGTCGGTGTCTACCTTGACGCCGAAGGCCTTGCGGGCGGCCCCGTAGTCGCCGCCCTCGATCTCTTTGTTCATCGCGGAGAAGGCCCGCTGCTTCTTCCGAAGCTCGGCGGCGTCCTGAAGAACCTCCTGCATTTCGGCGATGTCGGCATCGCGGAGGGGGACGCGGCCCGTATCGGTCAGCCCCATTTTCTTCGCCGCCGACGCCTCGGTGGCTATGCCGCCAAGAAGGTCGGAATAGGCGAGCGCCATGTGGGCAGTATGGTCGCTGTCGTCCGATTCGATGTCGCGGAACCGCGCGGCCCGCGCCTCCTGCATCTGCGACCGTCGATAGCGGCGCGCGGCCTCCAGCTTCGCCGCGTGGGCCAGGGCCTCATCGTCGTCGGTTTTCACGCCCGTCAGCTTCTGGATCGTCTCGCGGGCGTTGTCGTCCAGCTTGCCGCCGTCCTCCACCTTCGCGAGGTGGGCCAGCGTCTTCGCCGCGGCGAGCTCCTTGAGTCCGCGCCGCTCAACCTCTTCCGAGGCCTTGTAGTCGTCCGATGACAGTGCGTCATCGCCGCCACCGAACGCCGACAACTTCCGCGACGGATCCGGCGCCGACTCGATCGCGGCGAGCGACTTGTCGGCCGCCTTCTTGTTCACGTCGGTCTTGCCGTGGGTCTGCCGGGTCCGGCGTGCCCGTCGCTCCGCCCGTCGCTCATCCTTGTCGCGATCTCGCGCCGCCAGCTCCATCGCTGCCAGGCCTCGCGCGTGGTCGGCGAGTGCTGGGTCCTCCTGCCCCAGGTGTTGCTCGGCCCGCGCCTTGTCCTTGGCCCGCTCGACCCCCTCGTCGACCAGCTTGCGGGCCATTTCGTCCTTCCGCTCGAGCGCTTGCCGCAGGAGCTTCTTGTGGTGCCGCGTGGCGATGAGGTTGCGCGCACCGTCCGACAGGGAGTCGAGTGCCCTGGCATTCTGGTCCAGGTTCTCGTCGACCCCTCCGAGCTTGTTGCGGATCGTGTCGATGAACTTGGCCTCGGCCACGAGCTTCGCGGCCTCCACGTCGCCCTTCGATGCCTTCTCTTCCTTCTTCTGCTCGGCCGTCTGGCCCTTCTTTCGCTCCTTCTCCTTCGACCGTTTCTCCTTGGCCTTCTCCTTGGCCGCCTCCGCGTGTTCCTCCTTCGTCTTGACGTCGTGGAGTCGGAGGTGCTGGAGTTTGCCCCCGGCCCCGCCGACGACGGACCACGTGCCGTCGCCGTTGTCGCCGATGAGCACCGGCACGCCCTTCTCGTCCTTGCCGTTGGGGTGCATCGTGATCCAGCGCTGGCCCTCCTTGGCCTTCGCCTTGCGCATCGCGGCCACCAGCGCCTCGGCATCCCCCGACGCCCGCTTCCCCTGCGTGTGCGACGACGGCACCGGCTCGCGCCCCAACGCCTCGCGAACGGCGCGGAGCATCGTGCTCGCCACTCCGCGTCGCCGGTGGCGCGGGTCTACCTCGATGTCGAAGGCGACCTGGCGCCCCCCATTCGGTGGCTCCGACGTGTTGACGTAGCCCACCGCCTTCCCGCCGACCGTCGCGTAGAACACGCCCAGCCCAGCGTCGGCGAACGGGTTGCCGGCGGCGTTGCGGTAGAACCGCACGTCAACGGCGCCCGCCTTCCCGGTGTAGGTGCGCGACCACGACGCCGCCCGTGACTCCCGCTGCATTCGTCGGTCGATGCGCCCGGCCTCATCGGATGGTCGCCATGGCTGGGAGTGCTCTGGATCCGCCCACTTGCCGCCCCGCGGCCCGATGTACGGCCCGCCCTTCGTCATTTCGCGCATCTGCCGGCCGCTCATCACGACCTCGACCTGGTCTCGATCCGGGGAGCGCTTGCCGCCCTCGGAAAAGAAACCATGCCCGATCCGGTGGAACCTGCCCGTGCCGTCCCGCGCCGTCACGCCGCGGGGGCCGCGGGCGATCTCCAGGCCGTGGTACTCGTCGCCGGTGTCGCTCTTCCACCGCACGGTCGGGTGGCCGTGCCAGCCGACGGAGTCGTGCCGCGCCGCGTGGGGGACGCGCACGCGGAACGTGTCGCCGCTCGGAGCGTCGGTAAGGCTGATCATCGCGTGCGAGGGCTTGTCGCCGGTGCAGCACGGGCAAGGCTTCCAGGTCATCGGGTTCTCCTCGGTTCCGGCAGTCCGGACGCATCGCCGCCGGTGACCGGGCTGAACCGGGCACCGCCGGCCGTCTCGCGGATCTGGTGGGCCAGCTTTTCCCACTTCGCGACCTCGAGGGGCGAGGTGGCCGTGCGCGCCCGCTCCTCGGCCTGGGCTAGGTGTACCTCAAGCGACCGCACGGCCTCTTGCAGTTTGCCGTCCGTGTTCGCCGCCGCCACGTGCAGCGCGCGGGGCTTGTAGGGGCCGGGGTCGCCCATGGCCGCGGCCATCGCCTTCCGGAGGGTGCCGTGCGTCCGGACGGCCGCGAAGAGTGCGTCGAAGGCCGTGTTGATGTTCTCGCGCTCCTTCCCCTGGGGGTAGGCCTCGATCCCCTCAACCTCGCGCCCCTTGACCACGCGCGTCAGGTTGTAGCGGGTGGTGGTTCCGTCTACGAGGTAGGGATTAGAGCGCCCCGCGCCCTCCAGCCGGTCTTGCACGTAGGACTCGAAGGCACGCGCGGCGAGCTCGTGGGGCCGCTTCCAGTAGTCGCCGAGCTGGTTGGCATCCGACGCATACTTCGACCGGCCGCCCTTCGCGCGGGCCAGCTTCTTCGCGTTCTGGCGCCACGCATCGACGCGCTCGTTGTAGGCGTGCCGCCGCTTCTCGAAGGCGGCGGGGTCGCTCCGGCGCAACCGCCCGAGCACGCTACTCTCGGTGCTGATGTCCAGGTACTCCCGATCGTGCGCGGCCTTGTCGACCCCCGACGCGGTGTTCTGGCGGTGGATCGACGTCATCACGTCGGTCCAGGCCTTCGCGACGTCGGGGTGGACAGCGTCGAGCTTCTGCCGGTGGCTCAGAAAGAAGCCCGTGGGTCGCTTTCCGTCGTAGGTCATGTCCACGTCACGCGGCGCCCTCGCGGTGCCGGTGAGGACGTGGTCGATGAAGTGGAACCACTCGTGCGCAAGGCTCCCGCCGCCGCGGGTGTGGGTGAGGTTGATGACCATTTCGGTCGGCTCGTAGTGCGCCGACGCCGACCCGCTCCCGCGGGCGCCAATGGCCAGCCCGAGCTTCCCGTGGTGGGCGATCATCTTCCGGTCGAGCCCCAGCACGTCGGCCAGGTCAACCAGCGCTCCGTGCGCGAGCTTGATGTGCTTGCCGGCCTCCTCGTCGTTGACCCACCCGGCCCGCGGGAGCTGGACCCCGCGGAGCCCGAAGGTCTTGGCCATCCTGTCGGTCGTGAAGCTGCCCCGGATGCGGGGGCCGCCCTTCCTTGGCCCCTTCGACAGCGACCGCGTCCAGCGCCGGCCAGTGCGCCGCTTGCTCTTCTTGTCGGCCGCCGCCGCCTCGCCGTCGGCCGCCGTCTTCTCCCAGGTGTCGCCGCGCTTCTCCTTCGCGTGCGCCTCGCGGAGGGTCTTGTAGCGGAACGGCTTGGAGCCCCCCCGCTCCCCCAGGATCGTCTTCCCGAATCGCCGGCCCATCGCCGCCAAGTAGAGGCCGTATGTGGTCCGTAGCTCTGGGGCAGCCGTCACCAGCCGGTAGCGGGTGGGGCCGTCGCCGGGGGAGTAGACGCGCTTGATGTCGGAGAAGCCGGCCGCCGTCAACGCACTCCGCGGGACTTGCTCACCGCCCACCATCCAGAAGCCGCCCCCGTGCCAGCCGTCCTTACCGGCGCCGCGCTCCCGGCCGATGGCCTCAAAGAGCTCGTCGGGGCTCATGGGCTTCCCGAGCTTCCGCCCGCGCGCCATGTCGGCCCACTCCTCCAAGAACTCTTCGACGTGGGCGACGGTGTGGCAGCCGTCCAGGTTCTTCTTGAACCACTCGCACCCATCGACGTACAGCCGGCGAAAGTTGGCGCCTGGCTCGGTCGGCTTCGCGCCAACGAGGGCGAATAGCTCGCCCTTGAGCCACGACGCCGCGGGGGTCGAGCCCAGCGTCCGATCCCGCACGGGGTCGTGCGGCCCCAGCACCTTCTTCTTCGTCACGTGTCGCGCCGCCGCCGCCTCGCCCTCGTCCTCGAGCTTCGACAGGTTCGCCTTGTGGACCTCGGCCCACTTGTGCTTTCGAGCGCCCAGCAGGACTTCGCCCGCGTCCTTGTGGATCTTGCGCCCGTCCGCGTCCGGCGCCTCCTGCTTCGGGGCGGTCAGGGTGAACTTCTTGCCGCGCGTTTTCGCCTTCGGCTTCGGCTTGGCCTTCGTTCCCTCGCCGCGCTCGTGCTCGTGGACGATGTGCGTGCCCTTGCCGCCGGGGTTCTTCGCCACGTGCGTCTTGACGCTGTGGCGGGCCTTCTTTTTGCCGCCGGCCCTTTTCCCCGCCGCCGGCTTCGCACTGGCGCCGAAGAGGCCTACCTGCGCCTTCCGTAGGTCGATGATGAAGCGCACAGACACCTCCGGCTGGTCATAGTTGCACGTCCGGTGTACCGCGTTCCGCCGCCTCCAGCGCCGCCTTCAACCGGTGCTCCGTCGCCGACACGGCGTCGTCGTAGGCATCGTATCGGTTCATGGCCTCGTCGTCGGGCGCCCAGAAGAACTCGTTGCGCCGCGCGGCGGCGAGCTCGTGCCAGCGGTCGAACCACTTGCGGGCCGACCCGATCTTGCCATCGCTCAAGGCCTTCGGGACCAGCTTGAAGGCCATGCGACGGGCCATCTCCTCCTTCTTGACCAACTCCTCGCCGATCGGCAGCCGCTTCTCGCCGTGGTCGCGGAATAGGGCGTCGAGGTGTTCGCGGTCGCCCTCTCGCCGGTGCTGAGTGCTGCCGTCGCTGGCTTGCCCGAGATCCATGAAGTGCAGCCCGCCTTCGTTGTCGCGGCCGAGCTGGATCTGATCATTCATCGTCCAGCCGCGGGCGTGCATGGCCTCGATGGAGTGCTGGACCGACACCAACTCGGCGCGCGTCAGCTTGCCGGGGTCGTTCCACCACGGCTTGCTCAGCCAGTAGCGACCCCCGTGCGCGCCCCCCTCGATCTCCGGCACGTGCGGGAGGCCGGCCAACGCCTCGTGCGCATAGTGCTCGTTGCTGAGGTGGTCGTGCGCCTGCTTTGGCGTCCGGTGGCCGGGGTTGTCGTGGACGTAGGGCGTGGTGGTCGAGGCCTTGACCGCGCGGTTGCCGGCCTTCCAGACCACGCCGTCGTGCCCCTTGCCGATGTGCTCCGCATTCCCGGCGAGGACCTGGTCGACGTCGGCCCGGCCGCTGGGCGGCTGCTTCGGGACCACGCCGCGGAGGTCGTTGACGTGGTGCGGCACCGACGCCAGCGGCATCCGGTACTTCCGACCCCACCCGCCCTCGGCGTGCCCCGTCTCGAGGTGCGCCGTGTCGCCCTCGATTGCGTGGACGCGCACGCGCCGCGGCTGGCCGTAGAGTGGCACCTTGAACTCGGCGCCCTCCTTGACGTCGCTGTCGCGGATCCAGCGGTGCTTCATCGGGTCGAGGTGGAGACCGGGCCGACCCTTGATCGGGACGCCCTTGCGTAATCCCTCGTGCTCCGGCAGGTATGCGTCGATCAGGCTCTTTAGGAGGGCTTTGTCGCTGTCCACGGCGTCGCGAAAGTCCGGATCGCTTCGGCCTATGTAATCTTCGTTGTCGTCGACGATCTGCTGTTCTATGTCCGGAACATAGGCCAGCGGGTCCTCCATGAATTCCGCCACCGTGTCCGGGTCGAAGTACCCGCGCAGGAACGTCGCCAGAGCCTTTCGCTCCTTGCTCGTGGCCGTTGGCTTGGGGGGCGCCGCCGCGGCGTCCTTGCGGAGGGTGCCGGCCAGCTTGCGCAACGCGACGATCGGGTTGTCGTCGGGCGACACCACGGCCGGCAGGGCCTTCATGCCCCGCCGTCGCGCCGTCTCGTAGCGGTGGTGGCCGTCGTCGATGTGGAAGACGCCGCCCTTGAGCTTCACGTCGATCGGCTCTTTCAGGTGCGGCACCCACCCGTGGGGCTTGAGGCCGACCGCGTGGCGGGCGTTCTCGTGGTCGTCGCGCAGCGGCTTCAACACGGCGATCGGGATCTGGACCGTCCGCTCGCTGTCCACCCCGAACGCCGCGCGGTCGAGCTCGGCCGTGTCCACGCGGAAGAGGTCTTCATCGGGCATGGCCGCGAAACGGAGGATGGCCGCACGGCGCTCCGGCGTCATCGGTGGCCACGCCGCGGTGTCCTTGCGGTCCTTCACCCACCGGTGGCGGATCGGGTCGAGGTGGAGACCCGGCCGGCCCTTGATCGGCGCGGCCTTGTGCAGTCGCACGACGAGACGGGCCACGCCTACCCCCTCGACCGGACGACCAGCCGCCGGCCCTTGGCCATCATCTGCTGAGGTGCGGCCTCACGCTTCCGCCCTTCGACGAAGAGGTCGGGCGCCGTCGCCTTCAACACCTTGACCTGCTGATTCAGCCGGTTCCAGTGATTGTGCGCGAACGGGCTGTCGCTGTAGCGGTAGGTGTGGATCGCGAAGTCGCCTTCGCGGTTGCTGCGACCGAGCCGTCCGTGGGCCTGGAGCATCTGGGCCGCGTCGTCGGGGTCGCCGAGCACGTGGAGGTGGTGCCCCTCGGCCAGGTTGTGCCCGCTGGCGCTGGTGCGGTCGATGATGATGGTGCCGCCGTCGCTGCCCTTCCAGTCGCGCTTGCGCAGCTCGATCGCGCCCACCGTCTTCCCGTCCACCTTGCGAGTCGCGCCCCTGGCGCTGGTGTCGATATTGTGGACCGTCCGGCCCATGTCCCGCACCATGTTCGCGACCGCCCGCCGCTGCGCCGTGCTGTCGACGAAAACGACGTGACGCTCGCTGGGCGACGATCCGCCGATCGTCCTCTGGAGCTCGGCGAGCTTCGGGTTGTGGCTCGTGTCGCCGCCTCCGAGGTTCGCCCGGTGCTCGGCGGTCATCTTCTTCATGGCCTTCTCGGTGGCCGTCTTCTTGAGTGCCACCCACGACTTGTTCTCGTAGCCGCGGGTGCCCGCCCGCTTCTTGTCGTAGGCGGCCTGCACATGCTTGTCGATCGTGCCCTGCACCCGGCTCTCGATCTCGCGCTGCTTCTCGAGCTGGCCGTGGCTCATCGTCACCGGCCGCTCGTGGTGGTCGATCGCGTAGTGCGGCGAGACGGCCCGGTTAGCGCTCAGGTGCGGCTCCAGCTCCGAGTAAAGCGACTTCTGGAGTGCTGCATCCTGGGCGTTCGTGCCGCCTCCGAAGCCAGCGAAGGACCGGGAGAAGCGCGATCGGTAGCCGAGCACGCCCGGCCTCGACCAGTTGACGATGTCATAGGCCTCGACCGGGTGGTCCGTGGCGGGCGTGGCCGTCAGTGCGTGCCGGTTAGCCGCGGGGATCTTAAAAATGCGCTTCGCTCCGGCGCTCATCTTGCCCGACCCGCTCTTGCTCCGAAGCTCCTGGGGCTCGTCGACGCCGATACTGTCCCACTCGTGGCTCTCGGCGAGTGCCGCGTGGTCGTAGCGGCCGGCGTTGGTGTGCCCGACCACGACGATCGACCCCTTCGGCGCCGCGGCGAGGATGCGGTGGCGCTCCTCCTTCTTCGACTTGCCGGGGAGGACGACGACGTTGTGGTCGGTGAAGTTGCGGATCTCCTGCGCCCACTGCTGCTCGCGGCCATCCGGCACCACGCGGAGGTGCCGCCCGTCTGGGCGCTTGCCCAGCATCTTCCCGGCGACCCCGATGCTCACGAGGGTCTTGCCTCCGCCCGTGCGCATCTTCACGAGGCCGCCGCCGCTGCCGGCGATCCACTCGATGTTGTTGCGTTGGTCCGCCATGAAGCTGATCGGCTTGCCGGCCAGGTGCTTCATGTCCGCGGGCAGGGCGTCCTCGTGGGGGAAGTGCGTGCGGAACCCGTGGACCTTGTAATCGTGCGTCCACTCGCGGCCCTCGTCGTCGTGGGTGATGCCGCCGTCGTCGAACTTGACCGCCTGCCATTTTGCGGCGTCGGCCTTGTTCTGCTCGGTGCGCATCACGAACTTCCGGAGCCCGTCGACCGTCGTGTGGATCTGGTAGCCGTGGACCGGGTGGAAGGCCGTGCGCCCCTTGAAACGACCGAGCCGACGCCGCTTGTCCTCTAGCGCCATCTTCGACCCGACGTTGATGGTGACCGGGTGCGACTTCCGCCACCGCGCCGCCTGCGCCTCCTCGCCGAAGTGGTAGACCGCCGCGCTCGCCTGCATCGACCCGAGGGCACCCCCCAGGTTCTCCCGCTGCTGGAGCAGATTGCGGGCGCGCAGCATCGCGATCGTCGCCTCGCTCTGGAGGTCGCCCGACTTCACCTGCTTCTCTAGGTCCTCGGCCTGCCGCTCCAGCTCATGATGCCGGGTCAGCGCCGCGCGCTCCGTCTTCCGCTGGTTCTTGACGTTGTGGTCGCCGGTCTTCGAGACGAAGTCGCGGAACGCCGCCGGGGTCATCTCCTCGCGCATCCGGGCGACGACTGCCATGGCGGCCGTCTCCGGCCCGAGTGCGTCCACGAGCCGCTGCACGTCGTAGCGCACGGAGAGCTCTTCACCGACGAGGCCGGTGATCGCCGCCGACGCGCCCGTCACAATCGACCCGTTGAGCTTGTTGCCGATGTGCTCGTTCCAGTGCGGGGTGAGCGCCGAATAGAAGCCGTCGTCGCTGCCCTGTCGGTTCCGAGCGTTGTACTGCCCAAGAAAGGCCGACAGCTCGTCGTCGTCCACGACGCCGGCCCGCAGTCGTAGCTCCTCGACTGCGGACGGTGCGGCCAGGTCGACCTCTGGCAGCTCCTCGAGGTGGGCGCGGATCTCCTTCTCGGCCTTCTTCGCCACGGCGAATTCGCGGAACTTCTCGACCGCCTCGCTCGCCTTCTCCTGCGTCAGGATCGGCTTCGCTGGCTTCTCCGGCTCGACCTCCTCCTCCGGCTCTTCGTGGCCCACGGTGAAGGCCGGCCCCTCCGGGGTCTCCGGCTCCGGCTCCGGCTCTGGCTCGCCCTCGTGCGAGCCGAGGTCGGCCGGGGTCTCGGTCTCTTCGGCCGTGGGGGTGTCGTCGCCGCCAAGCGACTCGGCGCCCTCCTCCAGACCGGCGAACGGCTCCGCGTCCTCCGGGGCCAGGTTCTCGCCCTCACCGGCGCCGTCGTCCTCGAAGCGCATACCCTCGCCGGCCTCGTGCTCGGCCGCCGCCTCCTGCTGGTCTAGGTGCTGGTTGACCGCCAGCTCTCGCTCTGGCTCCGACATCCCCGCCCACTCGTCGGCGTCCACGTGCGGCGCCGTCATCGCGAGCGGTGCGACGTCGGGGCCGACCATCGCTTCGGCGTCCTCCTGACTCTCGCCCTGGGCGATGAACTCGGCCCACTGCATCCGGCGCCCGGCCTGCTTCTTCCGGCGCTCGCGGTCCTTCTTCGCGATGCCATCGGCCACCTTCTTCGCGAAGCTGTTGGCCTCCTTGTCCTCCATCCCCAGGCCTTCGGCGTGCTTCCGCGCGGCTTCGTGGACCTCTTCGCGGTCCTGCTTCGACAGCCCGCGCTTCTTGATGCCCACGGCCTCCATAAAGTCGTCTTCGGCCGCCTTCTGCGCCTTCTTCGCTTCGCCCCGGAGCTTCTTGATCGCGGCCTTCTTCGGCGCGTTGCGGGCCTCCGCCTCCTGGCGCTCCTTGTGCGCGGCCTCGTCCCGCTCCGAGGCCTTGATCTCGCCGCCCTGCATCGTGAGGTGGCGCCGCCCCTGGATGTGCTTGGAGCCGGCGCCGCCGGTGAGGGCGAACTGGTGATCCGGCCGCTTCGTGATGAGGATCGGCCGCCCGTGCAGCGGCGAGCTCGGCGAGGTCACCGTCACCCAGATCGAAGCCCCGACCGGGACCGAGCCATAGTCGACTTTCCCGTCCGACCCCTTCGGGGTCTTGATGGTGGCCTTGATGAGCAGCCGCAGCGGCGCCGCCTTCCGGAGTTGGCCGACGTTCGCCCAGATCCGATCCAGCAACGCCTCGTCGGCTTCGCTCAGTGTCGGCGGGGTCTCGCCCTTGCCGCGTGGCGGCGCGGCGCCGTCGCCCTTGGCGAGGGTGACGCCCTTGCCCTTGATGTACTCGCCGAGCACCCGGCGCGAGGTCGACCCCTCGCTGAGATCAAAGGTCGCGTCGAACTGGTCGCCGTGGGCCTTCCACGCCTTCCGGCCGTCCGGTGTCCGCATAATCTCGGAAACCCGCGTGGCTCCGAGCTTGCCCTGGAGCTCTTCGGGTACATCGCCGTCGTAGCCGAGCCGCGGCCAGACGTAGAAGCCGATGTAGTCTGTGCGGCCGTTGGCCAGATCGCGGGCCGAACCGCCGGCCTGGCACTCGATGCGGGCCACGCCCGCCGCCGTCGCGGCCTCAACCTGGCCGGCGAAGAGCTTGAGGCCGAGCCCCTTGGCGCGCTCGGCCGGGGGGATCCAGACCCGTTCGTTGTAGATGACCACGTTGCCGGCGTGGTCGGTGTGTATCCGCCGCTCCATCGTGATCCGGCCGGTGGTCTTGATCTCGACGGACGGGCTGCCCCGGTACTGGCCGATCGTGATGCGTGGCTCGCTGCCGTGGGGCACCCCCGCGCACCGCAGCGCCTCCGCGAACCCGGCACCCTTGCCGAGCATCGACCGCACCCGGCTCAGCGCCTCATCGTGGTCGGTGACCTGGACGTAGCCGATGCCGTCGACCTCGATGTCGCGCGGCCGTCGCTTGGCCTCTTCTCGCTCCCGCGCCACCGCCGGGTGCTCCTCGCCCGCGCTGTGGCGGGCCTTCTCCCGCTTCGCGCCCGCCAGCGCCTCCAGGGCGCGCTTCGCGTGCCGCTTCCACCCGCGCTTGCCGGTCTCCTCGTACTTCGCAATCCGCGCGTCGTACTCGCCGGGGAAGTGGTCGATGTCGCGCTGGGCGTGGTCGGCGCTCGGATACCAGTGCTCGTAACCACCGCCGGCCTTCTGCCGATGCCAGCCGCCGTGTTTCGACCCCTGGATCAAACTCCAGCCCATGCCGGGCGGCTTCTGCGCGCCCTTGATGAGCAGCGACCGGGCCTTCTTCATCGGCTTGGAGGTGCCGTCGTGGTGGGCCACCAGCGCCCGCGCCGCCGTGGTCAGCAGGGCGCGTCGTGACTTCGCGTCGAAACGGCGTTCGTAGACCCGCCACGTCTGCGAGAATTCGCGCAGCGCCTTCTCGACGAGCCACGCCGTCGGTCGCGGACCACCCATCCACGGAATGTCGTGCTTGGCCTTCCTGGCCACCCGCTCCTTCTCCAGCCGCTCCGCGCTCCAGCCGAGCCGGTCGGCCCGCTTCTGGAGATAGGCGTCCTCGTCGGGCTCCGGCGGGCTCCGGCGGGTGACGTACCCGTCCGTCTGCTTGGCCAGCCACTCCTTGACTTCGGGCGTGTTGAGGTCGCGAAGGATCTCGTGTTTCCGGGCCGTCACCTCCGACGGCTCGTTCGCATAGCCGCCCTCGTGGTCGAGGGTGCTGGAGCCCGCCTCGCGGCGCTCTACGGCCGGATCCAGGGCGTGGGTGGTCTCGTGGGCCAGCACACGCCGGATCTCCTGCTCCAGCTTCTCGCGGCCGTGGGTCCAGCGCTCAGGGAGGTCGATGATGACCTGATGATCGAACTTCGGGCCGCGCTTCTCGTAGGCCGCCGCGCGCATTGTGCCGCCGAGACGGCCCCCGTCGCGCACGTCCAGATTCTTCCGCCCCAGCAGCCGCAGCCTCGACCTGGTGCCGTCGGGTCGCTGGACAAGGGTGGGGGCTAGCTCGAAGGTGAGGCCGCCGTGCGGCACGTCCCACTCCAGCGCCCCGTCGCGCTCGTAGTAGCCGCGGCTTACCATCTTTCCGGCCCAAAGGCGCAGCCGGTGCTCACCCATGCCCAGCGAACCACGACCGCGGTGGGCCTGCTCTACAGGGGCGGCGCCAGGCTTCGCGTCGACCGGGTGCGCGTGCTGATCGGCATACCAATACTCCCAGCCGCTCGCCGCCTTCCGCCGCCGATAGCCGCCCTTCCGGCCCTTCGGGATAGGCTCCCACCCGTCGCCCTTCGGCTTTGCGAACGTCTGCCCCTTGCCCTTCGCCATGGGCTCGTCGCCCTCAAGCTGCGCCGTGCTGGGCGCGGCCGACAGGTCATCCCACACGCGGTCGAGCATCGCGTCGTCGGCCTCGTCCAGCGACGGCGCCCGCTCGTGCTGCGCTCCGGCGGGGAACTCGCCGACCGCCGACGCCTTCACCTTGGCCTTCTGCATCTTCTCGACGCCGTCCAACTTCGGGAGCTGGGGACGTTTCGCCGCGACGTAGTTGTCGAGGACGCGCCGCGACTTCGAGTCTGGCTCGAGCTTGAACCGCATGTTTGTCGTGCGCCCGTGCTCCTTCCACCACGCCCGCCCCTCTGGGGTGGCCATGAGCTGCGACAACCGCCGCGCGTTGCCTGGAACGTCGTACCCACTCATCCCGCGGGGGAGGGGGGCGTCGTAGCCAAGCCGCGGCCAGACGTAGTACCCCACCCACTCGTCGGAGAGTGGCGAGCGGAACCCCTCGGCTTCGATCTCCTCGAAACCCAGCCGCGCCGCCGCCTCGACCTGTCGGGCGAAAATCGCTGTGCCGGCGCCGTTCCCCCGCATTTCCGGGGGGAGCATGTGGGCGATGTTCTCGATCCAGCCCTTGCCGTCGCCGTAGCCGTTGAACTGTCGGAGCCAGGTGCCATCTGGCCCCTCCTGCCCCGGCAGCCACGCACGGACGCGCATGGCGCTCATGTCGAACCTGTCCGGAGCGAACTGGACACGGCAGCCCGGCAGGATGCCCGCGGCCTCCGCCAGCTCGGCGGGGGACACGTCGCGGCCGGTGATTCGCTTGCCGCGCTTGCGGACATCGGCCTCGCTCGCCTTGCTCCAGTCGAAGTTGTAGCTGGGAGCGGCAGGCTTCCGCTCTGGCCGCGCTGCGCGGCTGCGCGGGCGCATCGGGGCCTTCACGGGCGTCGGGCGCCTCTGGGCGGCCTCTGGCTGCCCCTCTCGCACCCAGCGCCGCACGGCGGGGTTCTTCTTGGAGGGCCGCAGCACGAGACCGGGTCGGGCCTTCACCATCATCCGGACGGCCGGCGGGCGGTCCAGCCGCTCGCCTTCGGCGCGGCGCCGCTTGAGCTCGGCGGCCAGCTCCGCGACGGGCCAGGGGGTGATGCCGTGGAAGAACCCGCCGCGGTCGTAGTGCGCCCGGTAGAGCTTCTGCGCCTCGGCCGCCGTGCGGCACCCCAGGATCACCTTGTCCTCGTCGGGGACTTGAGTGCCGGGATGCTTCTGGTGGACGACGTAGGCCACGGGCGCCCCGGCATCGCGCCCGACGAAGACATCGACCGGGTCGCCGTCCATGCCCACCGTGTCGGCGAACTCGCCGTAGTGGGCGCGCATGGTCGTCTCCCAGCGCGTCCCGTCTGGGGTCACGCCGGACCTGGTCGACCCCTTCGCGTTCTCGACGAGGATCCGCATCCCCTGGAAGTCGATGGTGCCCTCGTAGGGGTATCGCTTCCGGTTGGGCTCCGGAGGTGGCCCCAGCACAACGCGCGCTCGAGCCTTGAGCATCGACGCGAGACGGCCGGGCTCCTCCGGTTCCCACGGGGCGAGGGCGGCGAGTGTGGCGACCGACAGAATCACGCGGTTTTCTCCCCCCACCGCGGGGTGAGGCTGTTGCCGATGCGGCGGAACACACCCTCGGTTGGTACGCGGCCCTCCCGCAGCAATTCGATCGCCTCGCGGGCCTTCGCCATACTCGTCCGCCACGACCCTTGTGGCCCGAGGACCATGTGGTACGGCAGCGGCATCTTCGGGCCGCTGATGCTCAGGACCGCGAGGCCATCGGCGCCCTTCTGGAAGCGGCACTGGTGAGTGCCCAACCGATAGCGGCCGTCGATGATCTCGTGGGTGTTCGCGTCCTGCCGCAGCGATGCCGCCTCGATGCGGGGTGGCCCCAGAGCGCCGCCGACCGGTGCCATATCGCCTGGCCGGGCGGCACTGGACAGCACGCCGGTCGCGCGGGCCTTGAAGAGGGGGCGCTGGCTGCCCTTCGTGCTGCCGGCGGCGGCGTCGCGGGCCGTGTTGGCCTTCGCCTGGGCCTCGCGGTGCCGCTTCGCGACGTGATCGCTCATGAGTCGCCGAGCCTCCGACCCAAGGCCGCGGCCCACCTCGTGCCATGTCGAGTCGTTCGACAGTGCTCCGTGCCGCATCGTGCCGTGTCTCACCGAAACGGTGCGGCTGGCTCCGCGCTGCATGAACTCATAGCCCTTGTCTGGATCCAGGGGGTCGCCGAACACCTGCCCGCGCACCCGCTCGTA
>Ga0315338_1001672_pt1 | contig 25986 bp, 18 predicted proteins | sample ASW8metaG_FD_204518 | JGI IMG/M metagenome (GOLD analysis project Ga0315338, IMG submission 204518) | Ammonia-oxidizing marine archaeal communities from Monterey Bay, California, United States - ASW #8 | ecosystem: Environmental > Aquatic > Marine > Coastal | place: USA: California | collected... | reverse complement strand
ATGAGACTTTCGCCTCACCATACTTGTCGAGAAGTTCGGTCAGGCGCCGCTCACCGACGGTAATGGCGCCCACCTGGGCGCGAATATCACCGACACGCTCGTCGGGTACGCGAACATTGTGCAGAATGATGTCGACGATATCTTGATTGAGCTTGCCGCGACTGTAGAGCTTCACTGGCGGTAGTCGCAGGCCCTCTTGCTGAATCTCGGTCGCCGCGCTGTTGAAGCCGCCCGGCACGCTTCCGCCGGTGTCCGGCCAATGTCCCGTGTTGGACAAATAGGCCCACAGCTTTTCCTTGTAATAGAACGGCTTCACCATCTTGACATCCATCAGATGGGTACCGCCGAAGTAGGGATCGTTGACGATGATCACGTCGCCCGGCTCGATGTCTGGGCGGTGGTCGATGACCGAGCGGGTGGTCGATTGCATCACGCCGAGAAATATCGGCAAGCCGAGTTCGCCCTGAGCGATGATCTCGCCAGTATCTTTGTCGTAGATCCCGTTCGAGCGGTCGAACGCCTCGGAAATGATGGGCGAGAACGAGGTCTTCTGATGGACCATGTCCATCTCGCTCGCGACCTGTTGGAGGCCGTTTTGAATGACAGCGAGAGTCACCGGATCGGTTTCGTCGGCCGGGGCCCCGCGCCTCGCCGTCATCTCGACCTGTGCGATCGGAATGATTAAGTTGCCGAAACGGTCGACCTCCGCTACGGAGCCGGGCTCAATCAGGATGGTTGTGTCTTGCTGCTCGACGATCGCCGGGCCCGGCAATTGTGCGCCTGGCGGAAGTTCCTCGCGCCGATAGATTGCTGTGTCGAGCCATTCGCCGTCGAAGTAGGCCTGTCGCGTGCCGCGCCGCGCGTCCTCAACCGTGGTGTTGACCGTAGACGCGGCGAACCTCAGGTCTATGGTCGGCCGTCGCCCGATCACCGTGGTTCTAAGCGTTGCCAGTACCGCGACCATTTCCGGTAGGTCGATCCCGAAGCGGACACGATAGTGGTCGAGGAAGTCCGCGAGCACCTTTTCGTGTTCGAAGCCCGGACTTCGTAACGGGACCCGCATCACGTGGCTCTGGCCTTGGAACAAAAGGTCGGCCTCGTGCGAGACCTCGATCTCGGTCACTTCGACGCCCTCGCTAGCGATCAGGTCGCGACCTTCTTGAGCATGTCGCTGGAGGATCTCATCGGCGCCCTCGCCCAGAATGTTGGCCAGCGGCCGGTGCAGGGTTTGCACGAAGTCGTGGCGCACGTCCGCAAGGACGCAGCCCATCGCCGAGGTAATGCCTGGGAAACGCGGCACCAACACCTTCGGTACCCCGAGCTCACGAGCGATCGCCGAAGCATGCAGCGCGCCGGCCCCGCCGAAGGCAAAGATCACGAACTCGCGTGGGTCGTGACCCTTTTCGACTGAGATCATGCGCGTTGCGTTGGCCATCTCGTTGTTGGCCACCGAGATAATCGCGGCGGCCGCCTCGACCGGACCGAGGCCCAGCGGTCGGCCGATCTTCTCGGCGATCGCGTCGCGCGTCTCGATGATGTCGCCGGCCGCCGTCACGCCGGCCAGCGCCGCGGTGTCGAGCCGGCCCAGCAGGAGGTTGGCGTCGGTGACGGTCGGCTCGGTACCGCCGCGGCCGTAGCAGATTGGGCCTGGATCAGCGCCCGCACTCTCCGGTCCGACCTGCAGTATGCCGCCCTCATTGATTCTGGCAATACTGCCGCCGCCAGACCCGATGGTATGGATATCGATCATTGCGACCCGCACCGGGACCGCGTAGCTGATGTCCTTTTCGGTGGTCACTGCGGGGACGCCGTCCTTGATAACGGCGATGTCGAAGCTGGTGCCCCCCATGTCGCAACTGATGACATTTTGGAAGCCGGCCTCACCAGCGGACTTGGCGGCCGCGATGACGCCGGCGGCCGGGCCAGACATGACTGTGTGCGCGGCGTACTCGCCGGCGAGGGCGGCTGACATCATGCCGCCGTTGCCTTGCATGACTAGCAGATCGCGGGGGAATCCCTTGTTCTGCAAGTCATCATGCAGGTTGGCCATGTAGCGTGAGATGACCGGCTGAATATAGCCGTTGACGGCAGCGGTCGAGCCACGCTCGAACTCACGCACCTCGCGCAAGACCCGCGAGCCCAGTGTTATGTGCTCATTCGGCCATATATCGCGCGCGATCTCGGCGCAGCGATCCTCGTGCGCGGAATTGATATAGGAGTGGATGAAGTGGATCACTAATGCTTCGGCGCCGGCGTCGCGCAGTTGGGTGACCGCCGCGCGAACCTGCTCCTCGTCGAGCGGCACGACCACATTGCCCTCCGCATCGAGCCGTTCTGCCACTTCGAGTCGTAGCTCGCGCGGTATCAGCGCCTCGAAGCTGCCCCACAGGCCCCACGGCTTGGGTCTGGTGCGGCGGCCAAGTTCGATGGTATCGCGAAAGCCGGTGGTGGTGATGAGACCGCAGAGCGCGCCCTTGCGCTCGAGGATCGCGTTGGTGGCGATGGTCGTCCCGTGAACCACGGCGTCGACCGCATCAAGAGAGAGGTCAAGAGCGTCAATAGCGGCCATAAAGCCGATCGCCTGATTGCCCGGCGTGGTCGGTACTTTGGCGGTGCGAAAGCTGTTGTTGGTCGTATCGACCATGAGGAGGTCGGTGAAAGTGCCTCCGACGTCGATACCAAGCGTTACCTGTGCCATGCGTACTCCTTACGCCTAGAAATAGGCGCCGGCGCGGCAGTCAGGTCGCGCCGGCTGGTTTCGTCCCGGGAGCGCGTGCGGCAATGGAAACCCCGCGATCCGCTATGGTTGAGCGGATCGCGGGGTCGAAGGTTCGTCGGTCGACTAGTTGGCCGTTCGGTAATCTACCGGCGGGATATTCTTGTTCTGGTATGCCGTAATCGCACTGAACTTCCCGTTCTGTATCTGCATCACCATGATCGTGCGATTGAGCTGGATATGCGTCGTCTCGTTGAACGAGGTGAGTCCAGCGAGAAGGTCTTCGTTGTCGAACTTTTCCAGCTCGGCGATCACAGCTTGGGTCTCGAAGGTCCCAGCTCTCTCGACCGCCAGCGCCCACGACTCGATCAGGCTATAACCCGGGAGCGCGAAGCAGGTCTCGGGCACACCACCGAACTTCCCGGCGTAGGCTTTGAGCCACTCGCGAACCTTCGGCCTCGGATCATCGCCGAAGATTGAGCAATAGCCCATGTAGTAGATGTTGCTGGCATCGGGCACGGCCTCGATCCAGTAGTTGCCGTCAAGCGAATCGACGGTGATGATCGGCGTGTCGATTCCGGCGGCCCGAATCTGGCGGATTGCCGCGGGGAAACCGGGCACATGCGACGAAATCCACAGAAAATCGGGCTGCTCCGGGAGTCCCTTGATCTTGCTTATTTGCGAAGAGATCGAAGGGTCGTCGTTGAGAAACGTGTCGGTTCCCAGGAGCTTGGCGTCCGGTAATTGCTCCCAAGCCATTTCGAAGTAGCTGTGGGACGCCTTGTGGAACTCTGTGATCGTATCGAGGAGCGTATAGGCCGTACGATAGCCCTTCTCGTGATAGGCCCATTCGGCCATCGCGTAGGCTTGGTTGCCGGCCCCCGTTGACGCCGTGAATGCGCCCCGGCCGAGGCCCTGCGGCCCCATTTTCGGATCACCAGCGCAGACCGAGTACGCGAGCATACCCTTATCGATGGCTACCAGAGCCGCCGGCGCGCCCTCGTCGTAATCGCAAGCAACGATCATCATCTCCACGCCCTCGCCAACCAACTCGTGCGCTTTGCGCGCGGTCAGAGCGCGATCTGTCTTGGCGTCGCCAACGATGATCCTGAGCTTCTTGCCGAGCACCCCGCCTTTGGCGTTGATGTCGTCTACGGCGAGTAGCGCGGACTGATATGGCGGAATGTCATACGGTGCCATGTAGCCGCTGAAGGAAACGACCGCTCCGATGAGATACTCGTCGTCGTCCGCGACGGCAGGACCGCTCGATCCTGCCGCTAGAAGCAAAGCGCCTGCTGCAAGTCCGCTTAAATATGTGCGCACGTTCAACCTCCCCATTTGAGTTCTTAGCCGCAGTTTAGCAGAGACCTCGAAAATCGTCGATGTCGGCGCAAGAAATCTAGGTGCACCCTAGGGCAGATTCTAATTTCACCATCCACTCATCTACTCCCCACCCTGAGCCGACGTCGGCCGCCTCGATACCGTTCATGAAGACCGTCGGCGTGACGTGAACCGCCCGCACGCGATGGTATCTTGTCGCCCACTTCAAACGCTGCGTCACGTCGCCAAGTCCATCGTTGCCTTGAACGCCATCCAGGCTCAGCAACTTTCGAAACGCCGGGCCGTCATAGCCGCTGTCGGCGCCGATCGCCGACAACCGGTCGTAGAGCTGATTCCGGCTCAGATCCTTCGTGGTGTCATCAAAGAACTCCGTTTGCCGAGCGAATAGGTTGTGGATGTATGTACAGGCTTTTCTGTCGTCCAGTATGACGGCCGCCATCACCGCCTCGTTCATGCAACAACTTTGCGAGTGCCACGGCTGCGGAACGCAGTGAAACAGGAATTCGACCTTCTCGATTAGGTTCCGTCGTTCGAGCTCGGCGAGCACCGCTCGGGACACGGTGTTGAACATATTGTTGGAAAACGGACAACACACGTCGTGAAACATCTCCACGACCAAAGAAGGTGAGGTCGCGTAGGTCATCTTGATGCCAAGTGGTGCGTCGGGCAGTGGCGCGGGCACGTGCGGGCTCTCCGTTGGGCGAGGGGTTTGTTGGGCGTGTGTAGCGAGGCTCGCTGTGGTTCAATCCTAGACTACGACAGTATAGTTGCCGTGCATATCGGTCGTCGCCACCATATTGGGCATCAGGAAGATGGTCGTCGTCTCCTCCTCGATCACGGCTGGTCCCTCGATGGCCGCGCCCGCGCCCAGCCCATTGCCAGAATAGATGGGCAAGTCGATAAGCCCTCCCTGCTCGTAGACGAAAACAGGGCGGTGCGCCTTCGGCTCGGGCGATCCGATGTGGTTGGGCCGCGGCGCCTCATCGGTCTCACCATCGCGGCCAACCTCGCCGATCGCGCGCACCTTCCAGACCACGAACTCGACTGGATCGTGCTCATCCTTGATGGTGTAGATGCGCTCATGTACCTGGTGAAAATCGGCCACGAGCCCCGCGATGTCGGTTTCGGTCAGGGCACCGTCGACGACCGTGAACGGCACGTCTATTTCCCATGACTGAAACTCATAACGGCCAGCGAAGACGTACTCCACGCGGCGGCGCTCGGGCGGAATCCGAGAGTGTTCGAGGAACGCGAGCCCGCGCTCCCTAAGGGTCTTCAACACCGCATTGACGCGGTCAAGGGCGAAATCGTTTCCGATGGTTTGGAGAGTTGCCGACTCCTCCCAGCGAATGTCGGAGATGAGGCCGCCATAGGCGCTCAGGCCGGCGGCGAACTTCGGCACCATGAAGCGTTTCATGCCCAATTCGGTGGCGATGGCGGCGATGTGGCACCCCGTGCAGCCGCCCCCGGCGATGAGGTGACTGTCGCGCGGATTGATTCCGTCCTTCACCGTCATGTCCTCGATCGCGGTGATCATGTTGTGGTTGCAGGTCGTGTAGATGGTGTAGGCCGTCTCCATCACGCCGATTCCGAGCTTCTCGGCGACCGGCTCGATGGCGCGACTGGATGGCTCTCGGTCGAGCTTGAAGCGGCCGCCGAGGAAGTAGTCGGGATCTATCAATCCCAAAACCACGTTAGCATCGGTCACCGTCGCCTCGACGCCGCCGAGGCCATAGCACGCGGGCCCCGGTCGCGCGCCAGCGCTCTGCGGCCCGACCTGGATCAATCCGCCCACGTCGACCCACGCGATTGAGCCGCCGCCGGCGCCAACTGAGCGTACGTCGACCTTAGGAATGCCCAGCATGTCGTCGCCGACCATCGCCTCGGGTGTGACGATCAGTTGGTCATCGCGGATCGCTGAGACGTCGAAGGTGGTCCCACCCATGTCGACTACGACGACCTCGGGATCGCGCGTCAGGCTCTGCGCTGCGATCGGCGCAAGCGTCGGCCCGGACATCACGCTGTAGATCGGCTTTTTGATAATCGCATCGGGCGGCATCATGCCGCCCGTGCAGTTAGCGAGTAGGAAGCGCTCAGCCGCGAACCCTTCAGCGGCCAGTGCATCGAGAAGCGAGCTTACGTAGGAGCTGACAATCGGATACAGCGAGGCATCGATCACGGCAGACGCCGCGCGACGGTATTCGCGGGGGATCGGATTGAGTTCGTGGCTAAGGGTAATCGGGATATCTGCCCACGACTCGCGAATGATGTCGCGTACCCGCACCTCGTGATCGCCATTGACATTGGACCACAAGAGGCAGACCGCGATCGCCTCGACTTCCATTTTGCGGAAACGATCGACGGCGCCCCGCGCATCGTCCTCCGACAGAGGCACGATCTCCCGGCCCTGGAAGTCGATGCGACCGTCCACTTCGTGGGTGCGGACGCGCGGCACGAGTGGCTCAGGATAGTCGAGCTGGAACTCGAAACACCGCTTTCGCGGTGCTTCTCGGTACAAAAGGATGTCGGGGTGGCCCATGTTGCAGACAAAGCCGACAGGAGCGACTTTGCCTTCGACCAGAGCGTTGGTGGCAACCGTGGTCCCGTGCACGATGCGGTCGCAAGCGGCGAGGAATCCCTTGAGGTTGGCGCCATAGTGGTCGGCGGCTAGTTCAAGAACGTTCATAAAGCCGCGTTCAAACTCGCCCGGGGTCGAAGGCGATTTGAAAATGCGGAGGCCTTTGCCGTGCTCGGCGACAAGACAATCGGTGAAGGTGCCGCCGATGTCGATGCAAACGCTGTAGCTCATGATGTGGCTTCCCGGTCCGGCTACGGATTATTTTGTCGCGCCGTAACGCCTGGTCGCGGTGCGTTCGTGGTCGACGACAACTTCGTAGCCGTTGGCGGCGGTGGCTAGCTCCACGCCGTAGATGGCCTCGGCGTGCTCTCGCGTCAGCCAACCACGATTGACGGCAGCTGCCACGCGGCCCGGCTCGCGGAGCCCCGGATCGCCGTAGCCGCCCCCACCGCCCGACTTGAATCCGATCGCTTCGTCTGGCGCACAAATCTCTTGATGAAACGACGGCAGCGCTTCCCAACGACCGTCACGATGCCGCTTCATGTTGATCGAGCATACCGCGTCCCGCCCGCCAAGTACGCCACGGGCCGGCGTTTCGTCGCCATCGCTACAGTAAATCACCGACATGTCGTCGTGGGTCGGCCGGTAGACGCCCCATGTCGCCGGGGCGCCGTCCCATTGGCCCGAGCCGAGGCTGTCGATCGCGGCGCGACGCTCCTCAACGATAAGCGGGTACATGCTCTCGTCGATCTCGATCGAATCGAGCTTGAGCATGCCGCTGGTGTCAGCGTCATTGTAGGTAAGCCAGCCGTCATAGCCATGGAGGCCTGGTCCGCCCGAATAGCCGATAAAGACCTGGTTGATGTATTGGCGGTTTTCTCTGGTCGAGTCTATTCCCGAGACCACGGCGATCCCGGCCGCCTGCATGGCGCCGCCCTCGGCGATCCCATGCGGCTGCCCCATCCGCGAGAACGAGCACTGCACCGCGTTGATAAGGCGGTCGTTGACGTTGGTCGTCGCCACCGAAGTCCCCACGGGGTAGCGGGGCCGCCCGACTACGCAGCCATCGCGCAACAGCACCTCAATGCGGCTCGCGCTCCCCGCATTGTGTGGAATCGTCGGGTCGAGGTTGACGAAGACGCCAATTCGGCACGATCCAGTGGCGGTTGCCTCGCTCAGGTTGATGCCGCCTGGCACACAGTCCATGTTGTCGCGGGCATCCACGGTGATCAGCCCCTCGTCGCTGTCGACTGTCACCGTGACATTGACCGGGACGCCCTTGTCGGCGACGCTGGGCACCGGGTCGTGCTTTGTCTGGTAAGTGTAGGAGCCGCCCGGCAGCTCCCGAATCGCCGCGATCGCGCGGCGCTTGCCATAGTCCATCCACTCCTCGATGAAGGCGTCGATGGTGGCGCGGCCGTACTTGTCGACCAACTCCTTCAGCCGTCGCTCGGCAACTCGGCACGCGCCGACCTGGGCTCGGTAATCCCCGTACCACAAGTTGCTGGCGCGGATCTTCATCGTCGCTATGCGGATGACATCCTTCTTGTCCTCGGAATTCTCTTGGACGCGCACGCACGGGAAATGCAGTCCCTCCTCGTAGATGGTCGCGGCGAAGGGCAGATATGTGGTTGGCAGCGGTGCTCCCATGTCCGCGTGATGGCAGCGGGCCAGCGCCCAGAACATCGGCGTCCCCTCGTAATAGACGGGCACGACGACATCCAGGTCGGCGTGATGGGTGGCGCCAAGGTAGGGGCAGTTGTTGAAGAAGGCATCGCCCTCGCTGATGTCGTCGAAGCATTTGGAAATGCTACCGGTGCTCAACTCAAGGGCCGTAATGTGGATCGGTAGGCCGTCCTCGACACTAATCAGCCGGTGGTCGTAGGTCAGGAGTCCGACCGAGAAATCGCGACCGTTCTTAATGATCGCCGAACGCGATGCCTTGAGGATAGTGTTCGTCATCTCGCGCATGATCGCCTCAAAGCGGCTCGACAAGACTGCGAGCAGGAACGGATCGATGCGCGGGGCGGCTTCGGTCGGGGCGGCGTTTTGCATGATGCCTAGTGGCGAGGTTACGGAGCGGCGACGACAAATCTAGGCGGGGTAGCTTCGGGTGGCAACGCCTTCGGAGCCGGTTTCCCTCGCTCCGCGACATACGGCCGTGGCGTCACCGTCGACCTCGACCTCATAGCCGTTGGCCCTGCTCCGCAAGACGACGCCATGGAGCGCCTCGGCGCGCGCTGCCGACATCCAGCCACGATTGACCGATGCCGCCACTCGCTCAGGGTCCCTCAGTAGGGGATCACCATACCCGCCGCCGCCGCCCGTGACAAAGCGGATTGCTTCGTCGATCGCACAAATCTCCTGATGAAATGCTGGCAGCCGGACCCAATCGCGGTCCGCGGTCCGCTTGCTTGTGGCGGAAGGCCCGCCAGCCCCTCCACCCAACACTCCGTGAGCTGGAGTCTTGTCGCCATCGCAGGTGTACATCACCGACATATCGCCTGACGTCGGGCGGTAGATGCCGGTCATTGCTGGCGCTCCGTCCCAACGACCGGCGCCTGGACTGTCAGGTGCGACCCGTCGCTCCTCTATCAACATCGGGTACATCATCTCGTCGATCTCAATCGAATCGAGTTGGAGCATGCCGCACGAGTTGGCGCCGTTGTAGGTGAGCCAGCCGTCATAGCCATGCAACCCCGGACCGGCTGAATAGCCCACCATGATCTGGTTGATGTAGGGGCGATCGCCGCGCCGGGTGTCACGGCCCGAGATCACGGCGGAGCCGCTGGTGATGACATAACCGCCCTCGGCCAAGCCATGGGGCGTGCCCATTTCCGCGAAGCAGCATTGAACGGCTGTAATCAGACGATCGTTGACGTTGCTAGTGGCGATCGAGGTGCCGACTGGGTAGCGCGGCCGGCCGACGACGCAACCGTCGCGCAGCAGGACCCTGATGCGGCTTGCGCTGCCGTCGTTGTGCGGGATAGTCGGATCGAGATTCACGAAGACACCGATGCGGCAGGCAGCTGTCGCGGTGGCTTCACTCAAGTTGATTCCCCCCGGCACGCAATCGCCGTTGTGGCGGGCATCGACGGTTATGAGGCCTTGTTCCGGATCGACCTCCATGGTTACGCGAACCGGCACCCCCTCGTCGGCGACGCCAGGTACCGGATCGTGGTGCGTCTCGTATGACCAGGTGCCGGCAGGTAGCTCGCGGATAGCAGCCGTCGCGCGGCGTCGACCATAGTCCATCCAGGCCTCGATGAAGCCCGTGATTGTCTCGCGCCCGTAGCGCTCGGTGAGCGCTTTGAGGCGGCGCTCGGCGACCCGACACGCTCCTATCTGGGCTTTGTAGTCGCCATACCAGACACTGCTTGCGCGGATTTTCATCAGCCCAATGCGGATGATGTCTGCCTTGTCAGCGAAGTCCTGCTGAACCCGCACGCACGGAAAGTGCAGGCCCTCCTCCTGGATCGTCGCGGCGTATGGCAGATAGGTCGTGGGCAGTGGCGCCCCGATGTCGGCGTGGTGGCAGCGCGCGAGCACCCAGAACATCGGCTCGCGGTCGCAATAGACTGGCACGATCACGTCGAGGTCGGCGTGATGAGTGGCGCCGAAGAACGGGCAGTTGTTGAGGAAGGCGTCGCCTTCCGCCACATCATCGAACAGTCCCGCAATACTGCGGGTGCTGAGGTCGAGCGCGGAGATATGGATGGGAAGCCCGTCCTCGACACTGATCATCCGGTGGTCGTAGGTGAGGAGTCCGACCGAAAAATCTCGTGCGCTCTTGATGATGGCCGAGCGGCTGGTGCGGATAATGGTGTTGGTCATCTCTCGCATGATCGCCTCGAAGCGACTCGATAGAACCGCGATCAAGAACGGATCGATGCGTTGTTCGTCTCCCGCCGCAGGCCGGTCTTCGCTCATCGGTAGTCTCCGCTCAACGCCAGCGGTCGAGCCACTTGGCATCGTTTAGGTCGACCTCGAACGGGTCGCGATCGGTGAGGCCGTCGTAGTTCACGCGCTCGTCTCGGCCGCGCGCCGCATACCACTCGAACCAGCCGGCCGGGTCAGGCTTGAACGACGGATTGTCGCCCCTTCGCATCCGCAAGGGACGGAATCCATCATCGCCGACTCCGGTGGGCAGGCCTGGCGTTTGCCAACGCATGTCGATGCTCCACCGGATCTTGTCTGAATGGTTCTCGAGCGATCGATGGGGGGTGTGCTGGCTTATGAACAGAACCGAACCCATGGTCATCTCGCAAGTGACGATCGCATTCTCTGGCAGGTCCTTCTCGTCGATGTAGATGTACCATGAGCGAGGATCACCCTTCCGGTTCTCGAGATGGTGGCAGAAAACCCGGCGCTCCCGATGGACACCCTGCACGACCTGCATGCATCCGGTCTCACGGGTCGCGTCGATGAAGGGAATCCACGCTGCCGGCTGGTCGGTGTCGCCGCAATCGCCCAAGAGGTAGGCGGTGTCCTGATGCCAGGGAACGGTCATCAACCGCGTCCTGGGCGTCTTGCCGCGCAGCGCGAATATCGGGTGGCCGTCGATATCGGGTCCGATGATGCGCTCGACGATGTCGAGAAGTTTGGGCGCGCACCAAAGCTCCGTGAGGCGGGGACCCATCGCACTTTCGAGCAACGGCATGAGGCCGGCTCGTGGACATTCGCTGTCGATGGCGGTCAGCCGCGTGTGGATTTCTTTCTCACGGTGCTTGTTCACGATGCGGCCGTCGGCATGCAAACTCTCTGCAATGCTATCGACAATATCCTCGATGTCGGCCATGGACGGCGCGAGTTCTTTTGGCGAAAAGAGATTCTCGACGAGCAGAAAACCGTTGCTGTGGTACTGGCTTATTTGCGCGACAGTGACAGTCATTCCGTGGCTCCAGCCGTGGCGCCAGCGCGCAAAGCCGCGGTCCGCTCGTGATCCACGACATACTGAATACCGTCGGCCGCGGCGGTCAGGGCGACTCCATAATGTTCCTCGGCTCGTGGTATCGAGAGCCAGCCTCGGTTGACCGCGGCGGCCACGCGCTCGGGCTCGCGCAAGCGGGGGTTGCCGTAGCCACCACCGCCGCCCGCGACGAACTGCACCATTTCGCCGGGCTGGCATACCTCCTCGTGAAACGAGGCCAGATTGACCCAGCGCCCGTCCTTGAGGCGCTTACGATTGACGGAGCACGCCGCGTCGTGGCCGCCGGCAACACCGCGTGCCGGGTTCTGGTCGCCATCGCTACCGTAGATCACCCGCATCTCGCCGGTCGACGGGCCATAAGTGCCCATTATCGCCGGAGCCCCATCCCACTCGCCGGGGCCGAGGGTGTCGGGCGCGGCCCGCCGCTCCTCAATGATGATCGGGTACATGCTCTCGTCGATTTCGATCGAGTCCAGCTTGGTCATGCCGCAACAGTCGGCGTCGTTGTAGGTGAGCCAGCCATCGTAGCCGTGCAAACCAGGCCCGCCCGAGTAGCCAACGAACACCTGGTTGACGTACGGGCGCTCTTGCATCGCCGCGTCGATTCCCGATATCACACCGACGCCACATGCGTGCATCGCGCCGCCCTCGGCCATGCCATGCGGCATCCCCATCTGGGCGAAACAGCCGACCACGGCGTTGATGAGACGGTCGTTGACATTGGTTGTGGCCACTGATGTGCCGACCGGGTATTTGGGTCGGCCCACGATGCAGCCGTCGCGCAGCAGCACCCGGATTCGGCTCGAGCTCCCCTGGTTGTGGGGGATAGTGGGATCGAGGTTGACGAACACGCCGATACGACAGGCCCCGGTCGCCGTCGCCTCCGACAGGTTGATCCCGCCCGCGACGCAATCGATGTTGTCGCGAGCATCGACGGTGATGATCCCCGCCTCGGGGTCGACGCTTACGGTGGCGGTGACCGGAATCCCGTCTGCCGCGACGCCCGGCACTGGGTCGTGGCGGGTAGTGTAACTCCAGGTGCCGGCCGGTAATGCACGGATCGCGGCGACCGCGCGGCGCGCACCATACGCCATCCATGCCTCGATGAAGTCTTCGATCTGCATGCGACCGTAACGCTCCACCAGCTCGCCCAGCCGCCGCTCGGCGATGCGGCAGGCGCCCAGCTGCGCCTTGAGATCGCCATGCCAGATATTGCTCGCGCGTATGCGCGTGAGCCCGATGCGGACGATGTCGTCGCAATCGCGCCCCTCGCGCTGGAAGCGCACACACGGAAAATGCAGCCCTTCTTCGTAAATCGTGGCCGCCCGAGGCAGATATGTGGTCGGTGAGGGAGCTCCCATATCGGCGTGGTGGCAACGCGCGAGAGCCCAGAACATCGGCTTGCCCTCACAGAATACCGGGGTCACCACATCGATGTCGGCGTGATGAGTGCCGCCGGTGTAGGGGCAGTTGTTTAGGAAGGCGTCGCCCTCGGTGACGTCGTCGAAAAACCCGGCGATATGGCTGGTGCTCAATTCGAGCGCCGTGATGTGGATGGGCACGCCGTCCTCGACGCTGATCAGACGGTGGTCGTGGGTCAACAGCCCGACCGAGAAATCCCGGGCGTTCTTCACGACCGCCGAGCGACTCGCTCGCAAGATCGTGTTGGTCATTTCGCGCATGATCGCCTCGAAGCGGCTCGACAAAACTGCGATCATGAACGGATCGATTTGTGCGTCCTGGACCAATGCCACTCCCTTCAGCGTCTGATTCTAGCCCGGATCGGTTGCCGGGGGTATTCGGCCATAGGCGCATTCTGGCATCAGTGTTATCGTTTCCCAGACATGCGCACGTATTTTCTCGCCGGCCGAATGTTTTCGGGCCTCGATTTGGAGGTTGTAGAGAACCAAACGATCGTCGTTGACGACGGACGTATTACCTATCTTGGTTCCGCGGAAGAAGGACCGAAGCCGCGACGGCGCGACAAGGTGGTCGACCACTCGAACTCCTTCGTGATGCCCGGCATGATCGACCTCCACGTCCATCTCGCCTACGGCAACGCCAAGTCGGCGGAGGACATCGACCTCTACGCATCCGTGGAATTTCGTGCCTTGCGCGGGCTCTTTTTGGCCCAGAACGTGCTGGCCTCTGGCTTTACCTCGATCCTCGATCCCGGGACGTCAGGGCGGGTCTCTCTCGCCATTCGCGATGCTATTAACGCCAACCTCTTTCCCGGTCCGCGTATTACGGCGTGCGGCCCCTACATCACCTCTCGCCAGGGGGTGACCGACACCTATCCGACGTGGATCGGCGTGCCCGAAACTTCGATCGGCCGGCTGGCCCGTAACAAGGCCGAGGGAATCGAAGAGATTCGCCTCCAGACCAAGGACGGCGTCGACTGCATCAAGTTGGCCCTTGACGGGTTCATCACCAATGAAGCGGGGGAGCCGATCGCGGCGTACAACGAGGAAGAAACGCTCGCCATGGTGACCGAGGCGCATCGGCTAGGCCGCCGCGTGGTCGCTCACGCCCGGGGCTCGGAGGCCGTGCGCTATGCCGCGCGCGCTGGGGTCGAGCTGATCTGCCACGCCTCGTGGATCGACGACGAGGGGATTGAACTGGCGCTCGCCAATGGTTGCGCGCTCTGCCCAACCCTAACTTACCCCTACAACATTGCAGAATTCACCCAACCCAGCGAGCCGGCAGCTCGGCGCCGGCGACCCGAACAGAGTCGGCAGGAACTTGAGATCGCCTACGCGAACTTGGAACGCGCCTTTCGGGCCGGAGTTCCGCTGACGATCGGCACCGACACCGGGTTCGCCACCACGCCGTGCGGCGAGTGGCATGCGCGCGAGCTCGCGCTATTGGTCGAGCATGTCGGCCTGAATCCGGCAGAGGCGCTCCGTTGCGCCACCTCTGTAAGCGCTGGGCTGTTGCGCGACGGCGATATGGTGGGGGCAATCGAGGCGGGCCGGCACGCCGACTTCGTGGTCATCGACGGTGATCCGGTGACCGATATCACGGTCCTCCTCGATCCCGATCGATTTAATGCCGTTTACCTTGGCGGCGAGTTGGCATCGATGGAGCGTCGCGGCTACGACCCGCGACAGGTGAGCGAGTTCTCTTTCGGCAACTGGAACGAGGTTTATACCCGGGATCGGGTCGCCGAAATAACATCCACGCAGCGGCCCGCCAAGCGGGCCCTGCGCGCTGTCTGAACACGCGAAAGGCACATCCATGACCAGCATCAGAATCGACCTTTGGGGCGATTCCATCACCAAACCGACGCTCGAGATGAAGCGCTTCATGATGGATGCGGAGGTGGGCAACGAGGTCGAGGGCGAAGACCCCACGGCCGATCGTTTGTGCGAGATGGTGGCCGATCTTTTGGGCAAGGAGAAAGCCCTTTTCGTTGCCTCGGGTACGATGGCTAACGAGGTCGCGTTCCGCGTGTTCTGCCAGCCCGGCGACGAGATAATTCTCGACCAATCGGCCCATCCGCTGCACACCGAGGTCGGAGGCCCGGCCGCCTTGTCGGGGGCGATGACGCGGCCGTTGACGGGCGTACGTGGCGTCTTTACGCCGGGCCAGCTTGAGGCCGCGATCCGACCATCAAGTCGGCAGAATCCTCGCTCGAGGCTTGTCTCGGTCGAGCAGACGACGAATCTCGGCGGCGGCAAGATCTGGCCGATCGAGACCACGATCGAGGTTGCCGAAACCGCCCACCGCCACGGCCTTGCCGCCCATTTGGACGGCGCACGCCTGATGAACGCGGTGGTCGCGTCCGGCGTATCGGCGCGGGACTACGCGGCGCCCTTCGATTCGGCTTTCATCGCTTTGACCAAGGGCCTTGGTTGCCCCATCGGTAGCGTGCTCGCCGGCTCGGCTGACTTCATCGACCAGGCGTGGCGCTGGCGCCAACAGTTCGGCGGCGGCATGCGCCAAGTCGGCATTATCGCGGCCGCTGGCATCTACGCGCTGGAGAACAATATCGAGCGGCTGGCCGAGGATCACGAAAACGCGCAAGTGCTGGCCCGTGGTCTGGGCGCGATTCCCGGCGTCGAGATCGACCCGGGGGAGGTCGAGACCAACATCGTCCATTTCGGCGTCGGCGGTGTTGGCCTGAGCGCGCCGGCGATCAGCAATGCGTTGGCCACCGAGGGCGTGCGCATCCGCGCGATCGGCCCCACGCGTATGCGGGCCCTCACTCAGCTCGAAGTTAATCGCGCCGACATCGAGGAGGCTGTGGCGATTTTCGGCCGCGTCGTCGAGGCCGCCGCGCCGGCCCGGCGGCGCGCTGCTGGCGCGTGACGGGACCACAGTGGGGGCACGGTTGATGAGGCTCAGGGATAAAGTCGCGATCGTCACGGGCGGCTCGCAAGGGCTAGGCGAGGTCATTTGTAAGCGCTACGCCGCCGAAGGTGCCAGCGTCGCGGTCCTGAACCACGCCCATCCCGACAAGGGCCAGGCAGTTGTCAAAGAGATCGAGGCAGCCGGTGGCAAGGCGGCCTACGTGTGTGGCGATATTGTCAAGGTAGGTGATACCGAGCGTGTCGTTGCCGAGGTTATCGAAGCGTTCGGCACGGTCGACATTCTGGTCAACAATGCGGGCGTCTACCACAAGGTGACGATCGAGGAGACCAGCGAAAAGGACTGGGACGACACCATCGACGTCAATCTGAAGGGCGCCTTCATGATGGTCCGTGCGGTCCTGCCCGAATACAAACGCAAGGGGCGCGGCAAGGTCATCAACATCTCCTCGGTGGCCGGGGTCGGTGGCTTTCCCGGCGCGGTCGCCTATTGCGCGAGCAAAGGTGGACTACATGTCATGACCAAGGCGATGTGCCTTGAGCTTTCGCGGTTCGGCATTAATGTGAACACCCTCTCACCGGGCAGCTTCGTCACCCCGACCAACCAATATCTTCGCGACGACGAGGAATGGTGCGCTAAGATGCGCGGCCGCACCGCGACTGGCGGCGACTTCGTGCCGGCCGAGGAACTGACGGGGGCTGCGGTGTTTCTTGCCTCTGAAGAAGCCAACTATGTTCATGGGGCCAACCTTGCTCTCGACGAGGGTTGGACCGCGTGGTGAAGATGGACAACGCACGAGCCTCCACCGACCAAACACGATGACGAGGAGCCGCAGCAGATGAGTGCATCGACCGTCACCATTAGCCGCAACGATCTTGAATCCTGTTGGAAGCCGTTTACGTCCAACAAACAGTTCAAATCGAAGCCGCGGATGTACGTGGCCGCCAAGGGCATGCACTACCTCACCGATGACAATCGCAAGATCATCGATGGGAGCGCCGGCATGTGGTGTGTCAACGCTGGTCACTGCCACGACAAGATCGTCACTGCCGTGCAAGAGCAGGTGGCGCGAATGGACTATTCGACCGCCTTCCAAGCGGGCCATCCGGCTGAATTCGAGGTGGCGGCCAAGCTTGCGCTGATGGCGCCGGGCGATCTCGATCATGTAGTGTTCGCCAACTCGGGCTCCGAGGCAGTCGATACCGCGCTCAAGATCGCTATTGCCTATCACCGCCTGCGCGGCGATGGCACTCGCACGCGCTTGATCGGCCGAGAGCGTGGCTATCACGGCGTTGGGTTCGGCGGTACCTCGGTCGGCGGTATGGTCAACAACCGCAAGTTCTACGGCCCGCTGTTGAACGGCGTCGATCATCTGCCCCATACCCATGACCCCGACAACAATCGGTTCTCCCGCGGTCAGCCGGCCACGGGCGCGCATTTGGCTGAGGCGCTCGAGGGCTTGGTGGCGCTGCACGACGCCTCGACCATCGCTGCGGTGATCGTTGAGCCGATGGCGGGTTCGACCGGCGTGCTGGTGCCGCCGGTGGGCTATCTAGAGCGCTTGCGCGAGATTTGCACCAAGCACGGCATTCTCCTGATTTTCGACGAGGTGATTACTGCGTTCGGCCGCATCGGCTATCCGTTCGTGTCGGAGCGGCTGGGCATCGTCCCCGACATGATCACCATGGCCAAGGGCCTGACCAACGCCACCGTGCCGATGAGCGGGGTGATGGTACGGAGCGGGATCTACGAAACCTTCATCGAGGCGGCGGCCGAGAACTCCGTCGATCTCTTTCACGGATACACCTATTCTGGCCACCCGCTGGCCACCGCCGCCGCCAAGGCGACGCTTGAGGTTTACCAGGAAGAAGGGTTGTTTGAGCGCGCGCGCGATCTGGGGCCATACTGGGAGGATGCCGTCCACAGCTTGAGCGATGCTCGCCATGTCGTCGATATCCGGAGTTGGGGCTTGGTCAGCGCCTTTGAGCTTGAGTCGATCGAGGGCAAGCCCACCGCGCGTGCCTTTGACGTATTCATGCGCTGTTGGGACCGCGGACTGACCTTCCGTACCACCGGCGACACTGTCGCGTGGTCGCCACCCCTGATCGTCGAGAAAAGCCACATCGACGAGATGGTTGGCATTCTCCGCGATGTGCTTAGCGAGACCCCTTAGGCGACGTCGGCACGGGCGAAAAGCCAAGGACTAGCGAGAGGAAGTTCATGCGAATCGGTGTTGTATTTCCACAGACCGAGATCGGCGGTGACCCGATGGCGGTGCGCGACTATGCTCAGGCCGCCGAATCCCTTGGCTACGATCACTTGCTTGCCTATGACCACGTTGTCGGCGCCAATTCCGCCAGTCGACCGGGGTGGTCCGGCTTCTACGATCATGCGGACTCATTCCACGAGCCGTTCGTCCTCTACGGTTACCTTGCCGGGTTGACCGAGCGGATCGAGCTGGTCACGGGCATCATCATCCTGCCGCAGCGGCAAACCGTGCTCGTCGCCAAGCAAACAGCGGCGGTCGACGTATTGAGCGGGGGGCGTCTGCGCTTCGGCATTGGCATCGGCTGGAATGAGGTGGAGTACCAAGCACTGGGCGAGCGTTTCGACAATCGTGGGCGGCGCTCGGAGGAGCAGATCGAGGTGCTGCGCCGATTGTGGACCGAGGAGTTGGTCACCTTTGAGGGTGATTGGCACAAGATCACCGACGCCGGCCTCAATCCACTACCCGTGCAGCGGCCCATCCCGGTCTGGCTGGGTGGTGAGGCCGAGGCCGTGTTGCGCCGCGTCGGTCGCATCGGCGACGGTTGGTTCCCGATGGCGCCCCCAGGCGATCGGGTCCGCGCGCAAATTGAGACCATGCGCGGCCACGCCCGCGAGGCGGGGCGTGACGCCAGCTCAATCGGTATAGAGGGCTTCGTGAGGCTGCACGAGGGTGGTCCCGAGCACTGCGCGCAGGAGGCCGCGGCATGGCGAGAGATCGGCGCGACTCACCTCTCGATCGATACCATGAAGGCGAGCCTCGATGGTCCTCAAGGCCATATCGACGCCATCCGGCGCTTCAAGGAAACGCTGGCCAACACCTAGGTTCTGTCCCGGCTGGCCGGGATGCCCACCGGCGATGCTGACGACCCAACAGCGCCAATTCATGGCCGCTTGGCGAGTCGGACATCTCGCGACCGCGGATGCCAGCTCCCAACCCCACGTCATCCCGGTTTGTTTCGTGGTAATCGACGAGAACGCCTATGTCACTATCGACGATAAGCCCAAGCGTCGCGACAGACCACTCAAGCGCCTGCGGAATATCGTCGAGAATCCGAGGGTGGCTCTGGTCGTCGATCGCTACGATGAAGACTGGTCGCGACTCGCTTGGGTGATGCTGCGAGGGCGAGCCGACGTGCTCGATGCGGGACCCGAGCATGATTTGGCACAGGAGGCTCTCAGGTCTCGCTATCCGCAGATGCGATCGATGGAGCTTGAGCAGCACCCAGTGATCGCGCTTCGCATCGACCGCGTTGCCAGTTGGGGCGCGCTGGAATAGGCCGGCAACGGCCCAGGAAGGAAACATGGATTACGGATTCAACGTTCCCACCGGCGGCCCGCTCGCCAATCCCGACGATATTCTGGAGATCGTCCGCCTGGGTGAAAAGCTGGGTTTTAGCTACGTCCTTGTGCCTGACCACATCGTCATTCCGAGTCAGATTGGCTCGCGCTACCCCTATGCGTCGTCGGGTGAGTTTCCGGGCAATCCCGGCGGCGCCTGCCTCGACCAACTTACCTATCTTGCCTTTGTGGCCGCCGCGACGACGAGGCTTCGGCTGCTGACCTCCGTCATGGTGGTGCCGCATCGGAGCCCGGTGATGACGGCGAAGATGCTGGCAAGCCTCGATGTGCTGTCAAAGGGGCGGCTCACGATCGGCTGTGGGGTTGGCTGGATGCGCGAGGAGTTCGAGGCGATTGGCGCGCCACCGTTCGAACAGCGTGGCACCGTTACGGACGAGTATATCGACGTATTCCGCGATCTGTGGACCAGCGAGGCGCCCGTCCACAACGGGCCCTTCGCCAAATACGACGGTATCTCGTTCGCGCCCAAACCTGTTCAGAAGCCGCATCCGCCGATCTGGATCGGTGGCGAGAGCGGTCCCGCCATCCGCCGCGCCGCGCGTCTCGGTGATGGATGGTATCCGATTGGCAGCAACCCCAAGCATCCGCTCAATACGGCTGACAAGTTCGCGGCGGGTCTGGAGAAGCTGCGAGCCGCCGCCGAGGCGGTGGATCGCGATCCCAAGACCATTGATCTCGCCTTCTGGGGGGCCTGGTATGACGAAGCGAAGGGTGAGGTCCGGGCCAACGGGGGGCGCCACTTACTGACGGGTTCGGCGGCCGATGTCGTTGCCGATGTCCAGGTGCTTGGCGATCTCGGCGTTCGGCACCTGTTCGTCAATCTCACGGCCGAGACCAAGGAGGCGATGACCGCGCGTATGGAACGTTTTGCTGGCGAGGTCATGACGGCCGCCCGCGGCACTTGAGCGAGCCGATGGCCACGGACCATCCGGTGATAGCTGTTCTTGGCGGTACGGGCGCGCTTGGCCAGGGCTTGGCGAGGCGGTGGGCCGGGGCCGGCTACTCTCTTATACTAGGGTCTCGATCGTCCGAACGGGCCGCTGCCGCCGCCGGCGAGATGCGGGCCGGGGCCACTGCTTCGGTGGAGGGGTGCGGCAACGCCGAGGCGGCGGTCGGGGCTGATATCATCGTTCTCGCGGTTCCCTATGCGGGCCGTGACGAGATTCTCGAAGCGGTCCGGGAGGGCGCGCGGGGTAAAGTATTTGTCGATGCCACCGTGCCCCTGTTGCCGCCGGTCGCGCGGGTCTCGCTGCCGCCGGAAGGGGCGGCGGGTAGGGCAACGCAGGAAATTCTGGGCGATGACGTCAAAGTGGTCTCCGCCCTGCAGAACGTTGCCGCCGATCATCTCACCGACCCTGACCACCATATCGACTGTGATGTCTTGGTTTGCGGCAACGACAGAGGCGCGTGCGAGCGCGTGATCGAACTGGTCGAGGCGCTGGGTCTTCGCGGGTGGCATGCTGGTCGGATCGAAAACGCGGCTGCGGCGGAGGCGCTCACGTCGGTCCTCATCTTCATCAACCGCCGCTATGGCATTGACGGCGCCGGTCTGCGCATCACCGGTGCTCACGGCGATCGCGACGCAGGTGGGGCGAACGCTTGAGCCCGTCGGCGCTGGAGCTGGTAGCGCTTCCCGGCATCCCCCTCGTTGCGCCGGGCGACGATTTGGCGGCGCTCATTCTCGATGCGGCCGAGGGGGCGGGGCGGCGTTTGTTGGGCGGAGACGTGCTCGTCGTTGCTCAGAAGATCGTCTCCAAGGTGGAGGGCCGATACGTCGACCTTCGCGATGTGGAACCTTCGTCCCGCGCCAAGGAGTTGGCGATCCGCACCGACAAGGACGCGCGGATGGTCGACTTGATTCTCGCCCAATCGACCGAAGTTCTGCGCGAGCGCCCGGGGTTGCTGGTCGTTGTTCACAGGCTAGGCATGGTCCTCGCCAACGCCGGCATCGATGCCTCCAACGTAGACCAGGACGGGCCATCCGAGCGTGTGCTGTTGCTGCCCGAAGACCCGGATGGCTCGTGTCGGCGCTTGCGCGAAGAGCTTCGTCGACGGGCCGGCGTCGATGTCGGCGTGGTCATGAACGACAGTCTTGGTCGCGCTTGGCGCAACGGCACTGTGGGTGTGGCTCTTGGCGCGGCCGGACTGCGGGCGCTTGAGGACTTGCGCGGCCGGGTCGATCTTTTCGGGCGGCCGCTGGCCGTCACTCAGGTTGGCGCGGCGGACGAACTCGCGGCTGCGGCGTCGCTGCTTCAGGGTCAGGCTGATGAGGGCAAGCCGGTCGTGTTGGTTCGCGGATTGGACGTTGATGAGGTTCCTGGGGGAGCGGCTACTCTGATCCGACCCCAGATGGAGGATATGTTTCGGTGAGCACCGCGCCGCCGAGCGGTACGTGCATTTACCTGTCCGGCGGTGTCGGCGGCGCCAAGCTCGCGCTCGGCCTTGCCAAGGTACTCTCCGCCTCGGACCTGCTGATCGTCGCCAACACCGGCGATGACTTCGAGCATCTGGGCCTCACTATTTGCCCCGATATCGACACGTTGACGTACACGCTCGCAGGTCTCGCTAATCATGAAACGGGTTGGGGCCGGGCTGGCGAGACGTCGAGGTTCATGTCGGCCTTGGAGGCGCTAGGGGGCGAGACGTGGTTCTTCCTCGGCGACAGTGATCTCGCGATCCACGTGGAGCGCAGTCGCCGCCTTGCTGCTGGCGAATCGCTTGCCGCTATCACAGGAGACGTCGGCAGGCGGCTGGGCATCGAATGCTGTCTCGTGCCAATGACCGATGACCCGGTGCGAACGGTGATCGAGACTGCTGCCGGGCCGTTGGCGTTTCAACACTATTTCGTCCGCGATCGCTGTGAGCCGGCGGTCACCGGGGTTCGCTTCGACGGCGCTGAAGGTGCTCGTTTGCATCCGGATGTCATCGAGGCGTTGGCAGATCCCACGCTTCGCGGTGTCGTCATCGGTCCTTCGAACCCTCTTATCAGCATCGATCCGATGTTGGCCGTGCCGGGGTTCGTGCAGGCGCTTCGCGACACTATGGCGCCGGTTGTGGCGGTCTCGCCGATCGTCGCGGGTCGGGCGATCAAGGGGCCGACGGCGAAGATGATGCGGGAGTTGGGTCTTCCCGTCTCGGTCGGCGCTGTTGCCGATCATTACGCGGGCGTGCTTGACGGCCTTGTCATCGATAGCGCCGACGCGTCGGCGGCCGAGGCCATCCGCGCCACCCAAGTAGCCGTCCACGAGACGAAAACCGTGATGCACGACCTCGATGATCGGGTCTCGCTCGCTACTGATGTACTTGATTTCGTCGACCGGCTGCGGCGGGGGGGCGCCAGCATGTTACAAATCGCGTCGGGAGCCGCGACAGCGACGCGGGAGATGCGTTGATGTGGGCGATCGTCCCGATCAAGCGTTTCGCAGCCGCGAAACAACGTCTTCGTGGAGCACTGGACGGAGATGAGCGCGCCGAGCTGGCCCGCGCAATGTTGGAGGACGTATTAGGCGTTCTCGGTGGTCTCGATCGGCTCGATGGCGTTGCCGTGGTACTGGCGGAACCGGGGGCCATCGAGATCGTGCGCCGGGCCGGCGTAAGGGTTATTGCCGAGGCGGAGAATCGCGGGCAGAGTGCGGCGGTCGCCGATGCGGCGACGACGCTGGCGGCGGAGGGCGTCGCTACTGTTGTAGTCATTCCTGGCGACGTTCCTCTGCTGAGCAAGGCGGAAATGGTTGATCTGCTCGATTCGCACCGCGGCGCACCGTCGCTCACTATCGTGCCGGCGCGGGATGGTCTGGGCACCAATGGGCTTGTGTGTTCGCCGCCTTGCGTGATTCCGTTCGGCTTCGGCGAGGGGAGCCTGGACCGCCATGTGCGCGCGGCGCGCAGTGTGGATATCGTCCCCACCGTGGTTGAGTGCGAGGGGCTTGGTCTCGATATCGACACGCCGGCCGATCTTCGTGCGCTGCTTGACGCGCCGATGACCAGTCGCACTCAATCCTTTCTCGTCAACGCGGGGATCGCCGCACGCATTGGCGCGCGTCCGGCCGGCGCGGCCGACGCTCTCGGCGCGGGCGCATCATGAATCTGGCGAAAGCCGAACGGCTCTTTACGGCGCTGGCTGGCTGCCCATCGGCCCTTGATGCGGCGGGACTTGTGCGCGAGGAGAACCTTGATGCGCTGATGGCGGGGGCCGCAGGCCTCCGCGATCAGGGTCACGGCGACGTGGTCTCCTATTCGCGCAAGGTATTCATTCCCCTGACTCAGCTTTGTCGCGATGTTTGTCACTATTGCACCTTCGCGCGGCCGCCCAAGCGGGGAGAGCGTGCGTATCTGACCCCGGACGAAGTGCTGGCGATCGCCAAGGCCGGGGCGGCCGTTGGCTGCCACGAAGCGCTGTTCACGCTGGGCGACAAGCCGGAGCGCCGCTACCGCGTCGCCCGGGACGAACTGGCGGCATTGGGCCACGAAACGACGCTCTCCTACCTCAAGGACATGGCGCGGCTGGTTCTGACCGAGACGGGTTTGCTGCCCCACCTCAATCCGGGGATCATGGGTGCGAGCGACACCAAGGCGCTGAGAGAGGTCTCAGCGTCGCAGGGCATTATGCTCGAAAGTAGCGCCGAGCGACTTGGCCAAAAAGGCGGGCCCCACTATGGCTCGCCCGACAAGGCGCCCGGCGTGAGGCTGCAAACGATTCGTTTGGCCGGTGAGCAGCAGGTGCCATTCACGTCGGGCATATTGATCGGCATCGGTGAGAGTCGCGTCGAGTGTATCGATGCGCTGCTTGCCTTGCGCGATCTGCACACCCGCCATGGGCACATCCAGGAAATCATTGTCCAGAATTTCCGCGCCAAACCTGGCACGCGCATGGCAACGGCGCCTGAACCTTCTCTCAAGGAACTTCTCTGGACCATCGCGGTGGCGCGGCTGCTGTTCGGCCCGGATATGAACATTCAGGCCCCGCCCAACCTGAGCCCGGGCGCTCTGGCCCCGCTGATCGCCGCTGGGATCAACGATTGGGGCGGGGTCTCGCCGGTCACCCCCGATCACGTCAACCCAGAGGCGCCGTGGCCTGATCTCGATGTCCTTGCGACGGAGACGGCCGCTTGCGGTAAGGTCCTGACGCCGCGCCTCGCCGCCTATCCTCGCTACGTCACCGACGCCGAGCATTGGATCGACCCTCGCCTTCACACGGCTGTCCTTCGTCACGCGGACGGGGAAGGGTTCGCGCGCGATGGGGTGTGGGCTCCTGGAACCGCCCTGGCTGTACCGACGTTGCCAGAGGCGCGGCCGCCGGCTGCCGACCGTTCCGCGCTCACCGCCATTTGCAACCGGGCGCGGGCGGGCAGGACTCTGACAGAGGCGGAAATCATAAGCCTGTTCGCGGCGCGTGGCCCCGATTTCACCGCGATCTGCGAAGCGGCCGACGCGCTGCGTCGCGATACCTGCGGCGACACGGTGACTTATGTGGTCAATCGAAACATCAACTACACCAACGTGTGTTATTTCGGCTGCCGCTTCTGTGCATTCTCGAAGGGCAAGCTCAGCGAGAACCTGCGCGGTCGGCCCTATGACCTCGAGCGCGACGAGATTGCACGGCGTGTCAGCGAGGCGTGGGCGCGGGGCGCGACCGAGGTGTGCATGCAGGGCGGCATCCACCCCGACTACACGGGCCAAACCTATCTCGATATTTGCGACACGGTGAAGATGGCCGCACCCAATATGCATGTGCATGCCTTCTCACCTCTTGAAGTGTGGCAAGGTGCACACACGCTGGGTATATCGGTGGAGACGTTTCTGACCCGGCTGCGCGAGGCCGGGCTTCGGTCGCTCCCTGGCACGGCAGCGGAGATCCTCGACGATGAGGTGCGGGCGATCATCTGCCCCGACAAGATCAACACTCAGCAATGGCTCGACGTGATGGCCGCCGCGCACAAGGTCGGTCTCCAGAGCACCACAACTATCATGTTCGGTCACGTCGATGGCCCCAAGCACTGGGCCCGACATCTTGTCCGACTTCGCAGCCAACAGATCGAGACCGGCGGTTTCACCGAGTTTGTTCCGTTGCCGTTCGTCCACATGGAAGCGCCGATTTACCTCAAGGGCGGCGCGCGCAAAGGTCCAACCTTTCGTGAGGCGGTTTTGATGCATGCGGTGGGCCGGCTCGTTCTGCATCCCCACATCACTAATATCCAGACTTCGTGGGTAAAGATGGGGCCGGACGGGGCCCAGGCATGCTTGCGCGCCGGCGCCAACGATCTTGGCGGCACCCTAATGAATGAAACCATCACACGGGCGGCCGGTGCGTCCCACGGTCAGGAGCTGCTGCCCGAGCCCATGGAGGCGTTGATCCGCGGCATCGGGCGCGAGCCGAAGCAGCGGACGACGCTATATGGCACCGTCGCGTCCGAGCGCCAGGCCTCGTCGTTCGCAGCGCCGACGCTCGCCCCGGTTGTCAATCATCCGGTTGCCCGGCGCGGG
>Ga0315338_1001671_pt1 | contig 25996 bp, 23 predicted proteins | sample ASW8metaG_FD_204518 | JGI IMG/M metagenome (GOLD analysis project Ga0315338, IMG submission 204518) | Ammonia-oxidizing marine archaeal communities from Monterey Bay, California, United States - ASW #8 | ecosystem: Environmental > Aquatic > Marine > Coastal | place: USA: California | collected... | reverse complement strand
CTCCGTAGGGGAGCCTTTTTGCGTCCGAAAGATCATGGACGACGACCTGTCCATACAGTTGCCTTTGGTGGAGGTGCTCGCGGAGCGCGGCTGCTTTTTCAGCATCTGGAACACCGATGACAATCTGCATCTGCGATTTGTGAGCTAACGCTTCGGCCAGATCGCCCATATCTTCCCCTAGCAAAAGACAATAGCCTTTTTTGAGTCCACTTGCGTCAAGAATTTCCGAAGCCTGCCGGCTTGCCTTGTTTTTGGTCGATACACCGCCGCGTCTGTTTTCCGGTGCCGGATGGTCTGCAGCAGTTTCTTGAGCCTTCGGCGTAAAACAATAAAGGTCCCCCTCCTGCGTGCTTACCAGTAGGTGGTCATTGGCCAGCAGAAGACTCGTGCAGGTCCCCTCGATCGAGGTCTCCCAAAGTGGTTTGCCCCCGTCGCGAGCAAAGACGACCACACCTCCCGATCCTCCACCGAAGATTACGTTGCCCGCCTCGATCACTGTTTGATCAAACGGTGGGAGTAACATCGGCAGTTCGATGAAAGGATCTTTTTTTACAGAGTCGAGTGATTTGAGCACGGCCCCCCGGAGATTACGACCTGTGGCGGCAAACAAGCGTCCTCCACGACGACCCAGATAACCTTGCGGAGAGTTCGATAGTCGTTTTTGGCGAATACGTTTTCCATCGCGAAGATCCAGTGAGACAAGGTGGACGCCTTGGCCTGGAAACAATCCGGAAGTAAAGAAGACTCGATCCTTTTCGACAAAAATACCGCTACGGACCAGCCCAGGATGGACCAGCCGTCCATTGCCGGGTAAAAAATCGCCCTCCGACTCATAACGCCAGATTTGTTCGCCTGATTCTGCATTGAGACAATACACCCGGCCATCATCCGATCCAAACAATACCCGCCCATCAGCGACCGTTGGTGCAAGCCGTATCGGTCCTTCTGCGAAGAAACGCCAGAGGGTCTTTCCGGTTTCCAGGTCAAGACAATAGAGCTGATCGTTGCTCGAAGAGCCCAGGTAAATTCGTCCACCGGCGACCACCGGTTCAAAGCAACGATCGAAAGCAACCCGTGGCTGGAGGTCGGTTTTGTTGTTCCAGAAGTCTTGTTTGGCCGGGGGCGGCCAGGCAGGCTGTGGAGCAGGTAAAATTTTGCGATGCCATGCCAAGTGCAAGGGCAGGGTCGGTTCGGCACCCGCTCGACCGCTGCGATGGTTGTCGTGACCAAATGTGGGCCAATCGAGTGCCGGATCGTATGTTGCCACCGCGCCGGGAAAGCGGGCCTGTTGCACGTCAAACCGATGACGGATTTCGCCTGCATCGAGAGCCCGATCCCAAATGTGAACCGCCCCAAGCTGACCGGCAAAGAATGTCGGGGTTGTATTGTCTTTGTTCTGCGGTGCAAGAACGCCGATGAGAATCTCAGGCGAATTGAGCGGCAATATATTTTCGCGTTGCTCGAAGGCTTCGCCCGCCAAATGGCCGTCGACGTACAGCTTCTGTCGTTGCCCATCATAGGTTGCCGTTACAAGATACCACTGTTCCGCTTGGTAGAAGGGTCGGGCAATAAGTTGCGTGGATCGTTCTTTTTTTTCGCTAGCGAGGGTAAAGAAAAAATGATCCGCATTACCCCCCAAAATCCAGGCGATCTGTTTTTCACCGATGCAGGAGATAAGCCCGAAACGTTTATTGTGTTCTTCGGGGCGTACCCAAACTTCGAGGGAAAGGGCCGTTTTGGGGAGGGAGGCCAATTGCTCGGCTGTGAGTGCAACTTCAACTTGTTGCTGATCGCCGGAGAATCGCAGTGCATGCGGAGGTAGCTTGCCAAATCGTGGTCCGTTTGCAGGCTGCGGGACGATCTTTCCGGGAAGTACTCCACGGTTGGCATCGCTAGAGAAAAGGCCTGTCTGTGTCAAATCCCAATTAAACATCGATCCTCTACGCTCATCCCCTATCGCCCAGGTTGCTGTCGTGGCAGCAATAACAACGAGCAGTTGTGCGATGGTGTGAACAGTCGTACGTAAAGAGGGAAGAGCCATATTTTGCGGTTTCGTACCAGCGGTACGTGTGAGGGGCAAAGGCCACGAGACGATCAATGCCGCAAGAGGTTTCTGAACATTGTGGCCAGTATATCCCTCCCCGATTTTCGACAACATCCATACCGCTTCGCAGACCCTTCTTTTTTGCCTGTTTTTTGTTGATGGAATGGCCCCCTTGGTCGCTTTTTGGCTGAGAATACGACTAGAATGGGTGCAGTCTTCTCTTCTCCAGGATTTACCCATGCTTCCTCCGCAGGACCGTCTGCCGATTCTTGAGTCTGCCGGAAAGACCGGTACACTTTTGGAGGGCCTCGCCAGCACCCAGGAAACCAATCCACTTCCCATTTCGCACGCCGAGATGACGGCCCGTGGGTGGGACGAAGTCGATATCGTCTTTGTGACGGGTGATGCCTACGTCGACCATCCTAGTTTTGCAGCAGCCATTCTCGGTCGCGTGTTAGAGGCGTCCGGTTTTCGCGTCGGTATTTTGCCGCAACCCGATTGGCATAGCTGTGAGCCGTGGAAAACGTTTGGCCGGCCGCGGCTGTTTTTTGCGATCAGTGCGGGCAATATGGACTCAATGATCAATCACTACACAGCCAACCGCAAGGTTCGTAATGACGATGCCTATTCGCCCGGGGGCCGAATCGGCATGCGCCCCGATCGGGCCACGCTCGCCTACTGTCAACGCGCTCGTGAGGCATTTAAGGGGGTTCCTGTGATTGCCGGTGGTGTGGAGGCATCGCTGCGGAGACTAGCCCATTACGACTACTGGAGCGATACGGTGCGGCGTTCGATTCTGCTCGACTGCAAGGCAGACTTGCTTGCTTTCGGAATGGGAGAGGAATTGATTTTGCAGATTGCGCGTCGGCTGGATGCAGGAGAGACAGTCCGCGACCTTCGCGACATGCGGGGCGTTGCCTATGCCATGGGGGCTTCGGAGACGCCCCAAGAGGATGCCATTACCATCCCGAGCTACGAAGAAGTTCGTGACGACAAAGTGGCCTTTGCCCGTGCGACCAAGATCATTCACAACGAAACAAATCCCTACAACGCCCGGCGGCTCATTCAGTGGCATGATCGCCAGGCAGTGGTTGCCAATCCACCCACGCTGCCGGTTTCTGAACGCTCGATGGATTCTATTTATGCGCTTCCGTATACCCGCAAGCCACATTCTTCCTACAGCGAACCGATTCCTGCTTTTGAGATGATCAAGGACTCGATCACAATCATGCGGGGCTGTTTCGGTGGCTGTACCTTTTGTTCGATCACGACCCACCAGGGACGCATTATCCAATCACGATCCGGCCAGTCGGTCCAGACCGAAGTGGACACGATGACGAAAGACAAAGGGTTCAAAGGAGTGATCAGCGACATCGGCGGCCCCACCGCCAACATGTACCAGATGCGGTGTGCGCGACCAGAAGTCGAAGCCGTTTGTCGCCGCCAATCGTGCGTCCATCCGACGATCTGCAAATTACTGGGAACCGATCACGGGCCGCTGGTGCAGTTGATGAAAGATGTCCGCAAAACACCCGGAGTCAAAAAGGCGCTTGTAGCGAGCGGAATCCGGATGGATCTCGCCCGTCGTTCCCCCGAATACATGCGGGATCTCACCCGGTATCACGTGGGGGGACACCTGAAGGTGGCCCCGGAGCATACGGATCCGCATGTGCTCGATCTGATGCGCAAACCGGCCAACGATGATTTTGAGGAGTTTGCCAAAATTTTTAAGGGCGAATCCAAGCGCGCGGGCAAGAAGCAGTACTTGATTCCCTATTACATCGCCAGTCATCCGGGCAGCGATCTGGATGCAATGATCGATCTGGCGGTCTTTCTCAAGCGAACCGGTTATCGCCCCGATCAGGTACAGGATTTTATTCCGGCGCCATTCGATGTGGCGACCGCCATGTACTACACGGGCCTCAATCCCTTTACGGGAAAAGAAGTCCACATCGCTCGCCACCTTCGGGATCGCAAGCTGCAGCGAGCACTGATGCAGTTTTTTAAGCCGGAAAACTATTTTCAGGTACGCAAAGCGCTCGAAAGAGTGGGCCGCCAGGATTTGATCGGCTCTGGTTGCGACGCCCTGATTGCATCTCGTCCGCCGAGAGAGGCAATTGAGGGACGGAGGCATAAAGCGAATCACGAGCACGAGGGCCATTACGTACATCAGATCGATGGCAAGAAAGCATCCAATAAAAAGAAACGCCAGTCCCGCAACAAGGTGGGTGCAGGCTATCGTCCGGAGAGGTCTTCATCCGGACAGCGACCGGGGAGCAGCAAGCGAAAACGGCCGAAGAAGTAATCGACCGAAAAAAAGCGGCACCCATCGATCTCAGCGAGAGATTTCTGAGTTACCGCTTGGAGTCGGCGTGTAGGGCAGCAAAAAATATTGTTGATCTACTGGATCACCTCGCCACCAAATCCTGCTTCTTTGAGAGATTCTATCAACGATTTTCCGTCATCACCTTTTCTGTCAACGGTGACGACTGCTTTTTTCGTTGCAAAATCGACCTGCACGTCTTTGACGCCAGGTGCCTTTTTGAGCGCGGCCTCGACCCGAGGCTTACAGCCTACCGGTCAGGTCATGCCGGAAATAGCAAGGGTAAGACTGGGCAGGTCAGCGCCCGAAGCGGCCTTGGGCGCTGAGCCTTGTTGCTCGCATCCCAGGAAGACCAAAACAGAAAACAGGGCTCCGCCAAATGCCATGTTGTGTAAAAGATTCATAAAAATTCTCTCCTGAATAAAACGCATCAATCGAATGCTGTTGATTATATACTGTTTTTGCATGGGTGGTATTGCAGTTGTCCTGAAAAACCGTGTTGTTTTTCGGGAAACTTTGCTGGGAAAATGTTGCCTACAAGCACTAACGTTGCTTCTTGGTGATTTCCGCAACGAGTTCGTCACACTCAGCAAGAGTGAAATGCGTTGTCTCAATATTGGTTTCGATCGTTTGCAGTTCGCCAATGGCACCATCGACCGGATCTGCAGCACCATAGACAACCCGTCCAACACCGGTCCAGGCGATTGCGCCGATGCATAAGATGCAAGGCTCGCTGGTGCAATAGAGTGTACAGTCTGCGAGCGATGAGGTGCCGAGGCGGCGGCATGCAGAATCCAACGCATTGGTCTCTGCGTGGGAAAGGCGGTCACCACTGGTGGTTGCCGAATTGTACGCTTCTGCGATGATCTGGCCGGCCCTAAAAACCACGGCTCCATAAGGCTGATTCCCTTCTCGTTGCCCCTCTCTGGCAATACGTACCGCAGCCAATAAAAGCTGTTTATCCTCTTTCGCATCAACCATGTCACTCTCCGAGGGGCAGGGAGGTTACCTGCTGAGTGAAACGACCGTAGAAAATATATCGAAAAATCCAAAAAGCAGCTAAAAACTTACGGTACAAATTGAGTATGCAAGGGTGGCTAAGGGGACTCGAACCCCCGGCCTCCGGAACCACAATCCGGCGCTCTAACCAACTGAGCTATAGCCACCAACTGAAACAAGAGTAATCATTCCGCAACCCGGGATATAATAATGGTCCACAGGGGGTCCGGTCAACGGTTTGCCCGCATCAAGGCTCTGGCCTGACAGTCTGGCGGCCCAACAAAAAATCCCGGTACTGGTTGTCGAGCACCACAAGTCGCACCCCTAGTTTCAAAGCGAGCGTTTCCGGTCTCGCGATACCGCGATACACGGCGCGTAGATAATCCGTAACCCCCTTCCGATACTGCCCATTGTCGGCCACCATTAAAAAAGTGGCTTGGCCTGCGATCTGAGAATAGAGCTTTTGAATGTCTGGATCACGCTGGATGTCGCTACCGCTGAGGGCGACTAGACGGTCGAATGGGATATAGAAGTGCGTCTGCTCGAGTCGCGCTCGGGCAGCCGGAAGGCGACCCTCCTGCAGCCCGCCGAGCGTCGAAAAATTTGCCCCGGGCTGTAGGGACTCCATGAAGCAGGCAATCCCTTCCGTAATCCAAAAGTTGTTCTTTAGCCGGGCCACTTTGTGGGATGCTCTCATTTCAGAAAAAAGCTGATGGGTCGCTTCATGCCAGAGAGTGGATTTTTCGGGATCTTTTTCTTCCGGATAAAAATAGGCAGTCTTTCTGTTTTCAAAATAAAATCCCCAACTATTCTCAATTCCCGCTTGCAGTCGTCCGAGCTCCGATACATAGTCTTTGCGATCTCGAAAGTACACCACTTTATGTCGCTTGAGAGAGCTTCGTGGAATACCGCTGGCAGAAAACATCTTTTTGAGCTCTTCCGAAGAGATGTGGTAGTTGGCAAACACTTGCCACCAAACGCTGTAAAATTGCTCGAGTTTCAAAGCGATTTGTGCGCCTGCTTCAAGACTATGGTTGGTGATGACCTCATAGTGGTCTGTTTCGACTTTCCAGCCACGTTTGATGTCCGCGTGAAGGAGTGCATCTTTTTCGCGGCTGATCCAGCGACCATGGTAGTATCGCTCGCCCGCTTGGTAGCGGGGGAGGTGGTCGTTGGGAAGCCAGCCAAATTGATCGCTCCAGATGTTCCCTTCGGCCAACTGTTTTTCAGCTTCCGAAGTAATCCACCGGTCTCCGTCTTTTTGGTAACCGAGAAGACGTCTTGCTTCGGGAAGATGGGGTGCGTGGTAGATTGCTTCAGAAAGAACCATCACCGATTCGGTTACCTGCCCGTCTGCGGCAAGTCGTCGCGAAAGCTCCAAAAGCTCCTCACCGTGCTGGACGCACATCTCTCGAAATGTTTGTTCAAGCTCTGATTTTCGTGATTTGTTTGTGGCAGGAGAGTCGGGATGGAAGAGATATATTTTTTTGGGCGCTCGTTGTGGCATCCAGTTGCGGATTCGCTTGGCGAGATCGGTCTCTCCGGCCTCATCACACGCGCTTGCTAAGCGGTCCAGTTTTTGCAGAAAAGTGGTCGTGTATTGGGTATAGAGATTTGGGCCTTCTTCATCCCCAGTCGCTTGCGAAATTCTGGCAACTGCGCAATAGCCAGCCAGGACGCCGCCCATCAGCGTGGCGATGAAGATACGGGATGGGGTTTTTCGAAGCAGTTGCATCGTCTGGTTGCGATATTGAAGTTGCATATAAGAGGTGTGGGTCTTTATCCTTCCATGTCTAGTTTAGCTTGTAGTTGTCGATGCACGAAACAATCATTCACCTCTTTATCCTTTGTGGGATATCTATCGAGAAGGCTGGGTGGCAGATATAATCGTAAATGTCTATTTCTGGCCGCTCGAGGCTACCCTAAGCTCTCGCCCCGTTCGTGGTGAGCTAAATGTATCACACTGCTCTAATCCATGTATGTTCGTGAACTTTTTCCTGTGTCGGAAGCAGAAGCTCCCTATTTTATCGGTATCGACCTTGGTGGTACAAACATCAAGAGTGGTGTGGTTGATAATGAGGGTCGCTGCCTTGGCTATACGACAATCACGAGTAATGTTCAGGAAGGTCCCGAGGTGGGCGCCGACCGGATTGCCCTTGCCGCCAAGGAGGCGATTTGCCAGGCGGGCCTGCGCATGGAGCAGGTATCCTATGTCGGCCTGGGAACACCCGGTATGATGGACATTCCAACGGGGATGTTGCTCAATATTCCAAACCTTCCAGGATGGTCGAATTTCCCCATTCGCGATCGAGTCAGCCAAAATGTGGGCCTGCCAGTTGCCTATGCCAATGATGCCAACGCGGCCGCTTACGGAGAATTTTGGGTAGGGAGCGGTTGTCAGTATCCGAGCATGCTCATGCTGACGTTGGGGACAGGTGTGGGTGGCGGTATCATCATCGGAGAGTTTTTACTCGAAGGCGAAAATAGTCATGGTGGAGAGTGTGGGCATATGATCATCGACTGCAGCGAAGAGGCCCGGTTGTGCAGCTGCGGTGGCCGTGGTCACCTGGAGGCTTATTGTAGCGCAACGGCAGTGGTTGCTCGTGTATGCGAGGCGGTTGCAAATGATCGCCAGAGCAGTCTGGCCGAGCAGTGTGGCTCTGAGAGGACATTGACAACGCTAGATATCCATCGGGCTGCCGAGTCGGGGGACGCGTTGGCCCTGGAAATCATTCTCGACACGGCCCGCTATCTCGGTATTGGAATAACAACGTTGATGCACATCCTCGATCCCGCAGCGGTCGTCCTTGGTGGCGCAATGAATTTTGGTGGTCGAGACAACCCCATCGGCTGCCGTTTTTTGGAAGCCACTATGGACGAAGTGAGCAAACGCACCTTCCCCCTGTTGGCCCAGAACATTTCGATTGATTTCGCTTCACTTGGCGGTGATGCGGGATTTATCGGCGCTGCGGGTATTGGCCGACTTGCATACCAGAAGAGCTCGTAGAAGGTGAAATGGGACTCCGATCTGTCAAGAATATCCAACCTGCTTATTTCACGGTGCTCCTCTTAACAGCGACAAACCTCAGCCTCGATAATGTATTTTATGTCCGACTGCAAACACATCCGTAATTTTTCGATTATTGCCCACATCGATCATGGCAAAAGTACGCTTGCAGATCGTTTGTTGCAAGCTACCGATACGGTGAAGTTGAGAGAACTCAATGAGCAGATGCTCGACGATATGGAGCTTGAACGCGCCCGCGGTATTACGATCAAGGCCCGTGCGGTAACGATGCAATACAAACATCAGGGGAAAAAGTACGAGTTGAATTTGATCGATACACCGGGTCACGTTGATTTCCACTACGAGGTTTCCCGTTCACTGGCCTGCTGTGAGGGCGCCCTGCTTCTCGTAGATGCATTTCAAGGCGTGGAGGCACAAACCGTGGCCAACGCCTATGCGGCGATGGAACACAATCTGGAAGTCATTCCGGTCCTTAATAAGATTGATGTAACCCACGCACGTCCTGACGAGGTGGCGGAAGAGTTGGAACAGAGTCTTGGTTACGATGCGGTAGAGATTCTTCGCTGTAGTGCCAAAACAGGCCAAGGTGTCGACGAACTTCTCGAAACGATCATCCAGCGGGTCCCGTCGCCCGAAGGTGACCCTTCAGCACCGCTGCAGGCCATGGTGTTTGACTCGCATTACGACGAGTTTCGCGGTGCCATTACCTACATCCGCGTCATGAATGGCACGATTCAGAAGGGGCAAAAAATTTGTTTTTTGCGGGCTGGATCAGAACATGAAGTGCTGGAACTGGGCCACTTTGTTCCTCACAGGCAGGCGGGGAAAAAACTTCAAGCCGGACAGGTTGGGTACCTGATCTGCAATATCAAGCAACTTGGACACGTTCATGTTGGCGACACGGTCAGCGTAACTGGCGATGCGGCCGGGCAACCATTGCCCGGATATCAGGCACCCAAACGGATGGTCTACTGCGGACTCTACCCTTCGGACGGCGAAAATTTTGAGGAACTCCGCGATGCGCTACAGAAACTGGCCATCAATGATCCCAGTTTTGAGTTTGAACCGGAAACCAGCGATGCCCTCGGATTCGGGTTTCGTTGTGGATTTCTCGGCTTGCTGCACATGGAGATTATCCAGCAGCGTTTGGAGCGAGAGTCGGACCTTGATCTCGTCCAGACTGCGCCCAACGTGACCTATGAAATTGACACTCCAGCGGGCAAGACATTGCAGATTCACACCCCCCAGGAGGTTCCTGAGGCCGGCGATATTGAAGAATTTCGACAGCCTATTGTCCGGGTGAGCTTGCTCCTCCCGGTTGATTACATCGGTCCGGCCATGAAATTATGCGAGGACCGGCGCGGCAAATACGTGCGTACCGAATATCTTTCGCCAACTCGGGCGATGCTGGTTTATGATCTTGCACTGGCCGAAGTAATCTATGACATGCACGATCGACTCAAGAGTGCCACCAAAGGCTTTGGCACGATGGATTACGAACTTTTAGGTTATTTCCCCGCCGATTTAGTCCGGCTCGATATCCTGGTGGGCAACAAACGGGTCGATGCTTTGAGTATTATTTGCGATCGCCGGGATGCCGATCCTCGCGGAAGGGCGGTGGTCAAAAAGCTCCGCAAGGAGATCGACCGACATATGTTTGAAGTGCCCATCCAGGCGGCAATCGGGTCGCGGATTATCGCCCGCGAAACAATTTCTGCACTCCGCAAGAACGTGACAGCCAAATGTTACGGCGGCGACATTTCCCGAAAACGCAAACTTTGGGCCAAACAGAAAGAAGGAAAAAAGAGGATGAAATCGATCGGGAGCGTCGATATTCCACAAAAGGCTTTTCTGGCCGTTCTCGACACAGGAGAGACCGAGGGCAAAAAGACCTGAGTGAGATTCACTCCCCAAGGATTTTGACGAGGACTCGTTTTTTCCGTAATCCGTCAAATTCATAATAAAAAATGTGCTCCCAGGGACCCAGGTGCAGCCTCCCGTCGGTGATGGCGAGCACAACCTCACGGCCCATTATTTGGCGTTTCATGTGGGCATCGGCATTGTCTTCGCCCGTGCGGTTGTGGTGGTATCGCTGCGGCGAAGCATCAAACGGCGCGAGGGACTCGAGCCAGACTTCATAGTCGTGGTGTAGCCCTGTTTCGTTGTCGTTGATAAAGACCGAGGCAGTAATGTGCATGGCGTTGACCAATACTAGGCCTTCCTGGACCCCGCTCTCCTGCACCAGTCGCTCCACCTCGGAGTGGAGTGAGACGATGGCCCGTCGCTCGGGCACCTCCAGCCAGAGTTCTTTCGTAGATATTTTCACATCGGACCTCCAATCATGAAGCAGAGATTATTTGTGATTGACTGCACTTATTGTCTTTTCTTAGCCAGGGTCACCACACGGCATAAGATGAGGATTTTCGACGGCCACATAATCGGTGTAAAGCATGCTGATCGAAACAGAATGGTCCCCTGCGTTGAAATTGACCCGCTCATTTTTTGAGAGCGTCACGTCGCAGAACGTTGGCAGGTCGAAGAGGCTTCCGAAGGGAGGGATGGAGCCCGGCTTGAGTTGGGTGAGTTCCCAAACCTCCTCCGGGGTGGCGAATCGCAGCTTGCGGTAGTTTTTCTCACGACGGATTTGTTTGCTTGCCAGACGACGATCTGCGGGCAGGACAAACATTGCCATCGTCGCATCGCACTTACAGATGAGTGCTTTGGCACCACTACAGAGCGGTGCCCCTCTTACGGCCGCGGCTTCTGCACTGGTGTAAACCGGTTCATGACGTAAAACATCATAAACGATCCCTTGCTCACTGAGCCGATGTTCGATCAGTTGCAAAACTGTTAGAGACATACTTGGAGGCTCTTTTGAAAAAGGTCCCATAAAACTGCAGCCGATTATGGCGCAAAGCTGCCGAATTGTAAGCCGCACTCTAAAAATCCCCGCTCAGGTGCCCGTTTGGCTCCCAACCGTTCTTCCGGCGTTATGGAGTTGCCGATTTTTGAGGCCGTGAAGATGATTTCGTATTGCCAAGCTCTTCAATCATTATTAATCTCTTTGAATATTTCTATCGTTGAGCGGTGTATTGTCCCCTTCTGGTTGCTTAAGAAAGTTTGTTCTGATGAATGCTTTGCGTGAGATTATAGATAATCCAGAAACGCCGGGTGGCCGGCGTTTTGCCTGGGGCATTCAGATTATTATCTTAGCAACACTCATTTCATTCGCGGTCGGTACACTACCGAACCTCTCGCCAAGAGTCCGTCAGATCTTAAGGTGGGAAGAGATTATTGTTGTCACCATCTTTACCTTGGAATACCTTCTCCGAATCTTCGTAGCCCGCAATAAGCTGCGTTACATATTCAGCTTTTTTGGCCTCGTTGATCTGATGTCTATTTTCCCCTTCTATCTCAATGCAGGGATTGATCTGCGACCCTTGCGGACTTTCCGCTTGATGCGGATCTTTCAAATTTTGAAATTAGTCCGCTACAACAAAGCAATCCAGCGGTTTCATCACGCGTTTCTGATTTCCAAGGAAGAGATTACCCTCTTTTTTTCGCTTACCGGCTTTCTCTTGTTTGTTGCTGCCGTGGGAACGTACTATTTTGAGAAGGATGCCCAGCCGGATAAATTCACCTCAATATTTCATAGCCTCTGGTGGGCGGTAATCACGCTGACCACGGTCGGTTATGGGGATGTCTACCCGGTAACCCTTGGGGGCCGTATGTTTACCGTGCTTGTACTGATGATTGGCGTTGGTATTGTGGCCGTGCCGGCGGCGATCGTCACCTCGGCTCTGGGACAGGCCCGGGCGCTGGAAGAGGCAGAAAACAAGACAGCAAAAGGCCACCCGCCAGATCCAGAGAGATCGGTCGAGATGAAGCAGCGGGAATAATTTTCCTTGATGGCTACTTTCGAGAGGGCAAATACTGACATGACCTTTTCAGAAGAGTCTGCCGATGTATTAAAATTACTTGCTGGACGACAGCTTCGTTTGGTCCTTGCGGAGAGTTGTACCGGGGGTCGTATCGCTGCCGAACTGGCCGGTGTACCGGGTGCGTCGGAGTGGTTTTGCGGTTCTGCGGTGACCTATCGTGAGGAGACAAAAAAGGTGTGGTTGAGCGTTTTGGCCGATTCGCTCACCCGCTATAGTGCGGTGAGTCAGGAGGTGGCTCAGGAGATGGTTTGCGGTGTTCTTGCGATGACACCGGAAGCCGATTTGGCAGCCGCGGTTACGGGACATTTTGGGCCAGACGCGCCCGTCAAACAAGATGGTGTTATTTTTATTGCGATCGCCTGGCGCGGAAACGACGGTTGCCAGATCACGCGACATGAGCTTGCAACGCAGAGCCGCTCTGAGCGTCAGCGCGAGGCGGCCAAAAGTGTTTTGCAGCTGCTCATAGAACGGCTCACTGCGTAGCCGATGTAGAGGACGTTTTAAGAGGTCTGGCCGAGACACTCTTCAATCCGCTCCATAATAATCTGACTTAAAAGGGGATGTGCACCGAGCGGTGCGGTAATCCGATAAAGAATATCGGAATGCTCCGCAGCAGCCTTGGCGGCAAGAGCCGGGATATCCTCATCCCAGTGCCGGCCAGGTAGCAGAAAGTAGGGGTGGATAACAATGAGCCTTGCCTCCTGCTGCACGCAACGGGAAAATGCGGTTTTTAGAGAAGGCTCCGTAAGCTCCATATGGGCCGGTTCGACCACCAGATAGTCGTTGCTTTCTCGGAACGCGGCAACGATATCCAGGAGCATTGCATTACTCTCCCTCCGGCGCGAGCCGTGATCCACGATGATCACCCCGGTCTCATCTGTCGGTATCTGTGTTGGCGGCGACATTTTTTCTGGCAACCTGTTTTCACTACCCTGGATCACATTTTGTCAGCTTGGTCTCTGCGGTCTATTCGAGGTTTGCCAGTGCCATACTCTTCTTGGCCATTTTGCAAAGATCGAACGACTAAAGGCTCCAATTATCCCGGTTGGCTTGCTGTTCATGGAGCATCGGATCGATTTCAAAATCGAGGCCGCGGACGGAGCCATCACAAAAGACCGCATTCCAGACAGCATGTGGACCTCCAAATCGCCGGGTCAAGCCACCACCATCGTCGATGCCATCTGGAAACGGCGTTAGCTCACTCGTTGCAAAACGGTTCAAGTCAATGCTGTAACCGGCGTACATGCTCTCATTATCTCCGTTATCCGATCCGTTTTCATAATAACGATTGTGGAGATATTTTTCGGCCACAAGAAGAGTTTTGCTTTTACCATCTTTGATGTGCTTGTCGCGAACGGTACTCCGCTGATAGCTAACGCCGTTGTACTGACTGACGTCGATCCAGGCAAATCCATCAGCAGCTTCTAGAGATTCGGGGCCGGGTGGAGGATTGTCCCCCATCACGCTTCCGGCGTTGATGGCGTAGCATGCCCGGGCAACCCGTTCCACAGTATCGGCATTGATTGGCTTCCGAATATGGGGCGCTCCGCCCTGAATGAGCCAAGCACGGGAAGGGCGTCTTGTCGGGCATGTGAAAAGATTGATTGGTGTCTGAATCCGCTTTGCTGCCTCTGTAAGGCGACCCTCTTCATTAAGTCCGCGGCCCATGTCGTGAAGTGATTGCTCGCCCACAAAGGGTAAAATATTGTAGATCCAGCCCCCGGCTTGTTTCTGTCCATGACCCATCTCAGGACTTCCCACCCAGGCATACCCCCAGCCGCCGGAAGGATAGATGCCAAAAGAGTCAACGTGACTCTGACAAGCAATACCAATTTGCCGTAGATTATTGGAACACTGACCACGTCGTGCCGATTCTCGTACCGAGTTGATCGCAGGCAAGAGTAAAGCGATCAATATTCCGACGACTGCAATGACAACTAGAAGCTCAACGAGCGTAAATGCACGACGCCGGAGAGGTGGGATGGTCAAAGACATTCGATATGTCGGCGGTAGGATTGTATGGAAATCGACTACCCCATTCTAATCGATCTGCGTCCGGAAGAACAATTTGGACTGAGTGCAATATTGGAGATCTTTTCTGCCGAAAAAAGTGTCAGTGATGCCTTCGAGAGGTACTCAGGTTCATTTCGCCCGCTCTCTACCAAGACCTGTTAGAAACTGTCGGTACTTGTAAGATGGTGGCATGCGGAATGAGAACAATCTCTGAATAGCCAGCGATGGCCCATTTGTTATGGGCCGGTTCTGTTATTACCGGTTGTGGAGTTATCAAGATGTTTTCATCGGGTCGGGATCATTGTGGGGTAGTGAATGGTCGGCTTTCCGGGTGTCCAAAATCACCCAATTGTGTTTCCACACAGGCAACCGACGCGAAGCATCACATTGTGCCGTTGCCCTTTGAGGGAGCGGCTGAAGATGCAATGGACCTCATCATACTGGTGGCAACGAAGATGCGGGGTCTGACACTGGCCGTGCGACAGGAGGGATATTTGCATTTTGAATGTCGAAGCCGTCTGTTTGATTTCATCGACGACCTCGAATTTTTTATCGAACCGAATGGTCATGAGATTCAGATCCGCTCCGCTTCGCGTCTAGGATACTCCGACTTGGGGGTGAACCGGGCCCGGGTCAAAAAAATCCGGCAGGCATTTACCGCGGGTGCCGGACTTCTTCCCCCTCACCGCTAAAAAATCTCCCCTAAGGGTGGTCTACCGCCAAGGCAATGACACATATCTATCTGTTGTTTTGCCAAAATCGTCGTTTGTTGCAATTTGAAAGCGACAAAAGAGAGGGGGGTGGCTTTCCCTTTCCGCTCCATTTTTTAGAATCGCGGTTAATCAACCCACCGTGAGTTGGCAGTTCAATTCAGTACATGCCCTTCCTGCTCCGCCTTAGAGCTCCTGCCTGAAGGCCTCTGCCAACTGTCAAAGACACCAAGAGACGAGGAAGCCTTATGTTGAGCGTGAGCAAGCGACAAGCCTTGTGTGTAGCTTCGGTTCTGTTTCTTTTGTTATTCGGCATGACCGACCAGGCGGCTGCTTGGCGGCGTCGTGGAAACCACTATTACAATACGGCCACCTACAACACCAACACCGATATCACAGTAGTCGCAGAACCAGAGCCGACGATAAGGCTCTCCAAGCAGATTGCACCAAAGCTTGATCCTGCGACGAGCAGTTATACTGGCCTGCCGGTCAGCTACCATTACGATCCGGTGATGGAGGAAGAAGGTTTTTTTGACGGTTCCATGCGGGTCCATCTCTGTATTGGAGAATTTGCAGATATCAAACAGAAGACGCCGTTGGTTGCGGAGGTGCAAATTACGGATCTTCAAAACTCGGACCGCCAGAAGAGCGTTTTTGTGCCGGTCACGTTTGAGCAGCCCCACCTTCAAGACCGCCAAAAAAGTCCTCCGGTTGAAGGGAGTACTGTGAGGTATGCCTTTTTCGATCTGGAAAACCGATCTTGGGAACAACCGCTTATCCAGCCTGCCCGCGTCTATCGCATGTTTGTCAATCTGCACCGCAAGGAAGAGAGCCAGGGCAGGCAGACGCTCATCGGCAGAGTACCTTACCCTTATTACACGGCTACTTCGGGTTCGACGCGCCTGGATCGCGCGAGGAAAACAATTGTGATGCGAACCTTTAAAGAGTTTTATTACAGACTCAATGGTTGGCGAACGGGTGAAAGCTATCCAATGGATTGTTACGCCTACTACATGTGGGCTACCGGGTTTTGTACCGTGGGTGCAGACAATGGCCGCACCCAGTTACACAATCTTTTTGATACAGAACATCCCTACAATCTTGGTAGCAACATCCCCGCACTGAGTGCGCAAGCGCCGATCCACGGTGATTACGTCCGTATGCCGGGTCACAGCTTTATGCTCTTAAGCTACGATGTAGAGCGAGGTCAGGTCTGGACGATGGAAGGAAATTTTAACAGTACGGTCGAAGTCGTTGTCCGAACCGTCAGGCCAAGTTGGCAGGTAGGCCACTTGCGTGACCGGCACATTTTGCCGAATCTATTCCGCATCTTTCCGGGACGGCCGCGACTCTTTCCAGGATTTGGTGGCTGAGATATCCCGAAGTGACCCGATCTGATAACTTGAGGCCCATCTCGGTCGCGGTAACCGTACTGTGATCAATCTGTGGCACTGCTTGCCTTGAGGATGCCCAATAGATGGTTGTTTGATGCAATGACGATCAAAAATCTGAGCTTTAACGCACAGTTGCTTGTAGCTGCCGGCATGGTTCTGTTGCTTTGGCTTTCGAACCACCACTTCTCTTTTACAAGTCCCTATACGCATGCCGCAGCCGGAGATACGGAGGGTTATTTTTGGATAGCCACTGATGCAGCGGAGCTTGATTCTAAAAAAGTGCCCCAACACCGCGCTCAGAGGTTCGCGGTGCCTGCGACTATCGGAGTCATTGCACGTGGGCTCGGCATACGAGAGGAGACCGGATTTTATCTTACGGTGTGGGCTATCAGCTTAGCTGCAATCTATCGCTGGCAGCGACTGCTCCAATGGTGTGGGTATTCCGGTACTACCGCAATTCTGCTGACCGGATTGTTTATTTTCAATCCTTATACATTTCGATTGGGTTTTGCCTTTCCAGGCCTAGTGATCGATCTCGTTTTTGTTTGGAGTCTGATTCACGTCCTCTACAGCCTATTCAAAGGAGAGGCGGTATTCCTGATATTCTGGACACTCATCATGGCGCTTGCGCGACAAACAGCGATTGTTTGTATGCCAGCCATTGTGCTGGGCGTTTTTCTCTTGCCTTCGTGGAACAAACCGCAGAAGATGCGGATTCTATATGCTTTAAGTCTTGTGGCAGTTACCGGTATCGTTTTCCAGTTCACCCGATCGATTGCTGCGCCGTTTTCAATTCCAACCTCGAGTTGGCACTATTTAAAGGAAGGAATCGAGTGGTATCTGCTGAGATTTGAGTGGGATGCATTCGCCATTTTTTTTCTAAGGTTTGCAATCACTTTTTGGATTCCGCTGGTACTGCTTTTGGGCTGTTTGGTGTTTGGAACCAAAGTTTCCCGTAGTCGGTCTGCAAAGATCCAAGAAGGCCTCTTGTGGCTTTTGATAGCGGGTATTTGTGCCCAGCCAATTCTTTTCAGTCCGGAAATAACGGCGGGTGGTATCCAAAGATTGTGCGTTTTTTCTTTACCAGCTGCCCTGCTAGTCTTGGCGCCAAGATTGGAGCGGGCGCCTTACTCACAGACCGGATCCGTTTTGCGAACCGGTGGCATACTCCTTATGCTTTGGGCCAGTTCGCTGCATCACTTGTATAGTTTTTGGGGTCCGCAGATAGATGCAGCAGCCTATTTTGTCGGCCTGCATATTTTGAGTTCGTTTGTGATTCTTGTACTCGTTTTCTTTCCCAGTGATCGGGAACCGTTTCTAGGCAGCTAGCCGTTTCTGTGAAGTTTGTGTCGGTACTCGGGATGTGGCAGAGACACCAACTTTACGGGCAATCACAATCCAGGAAAGGCCATTCCATGGTAGAAAACGATCAATGATACGAAACAGCGGAGTCAGAAAATTATAAAGCAACATATTACTCTTTCCCAACGAAGTGGCCCGTCTGAGTTTCCCTTGAACAAACCAACCCAGTACCCCCTTTTTATTGAAGGTCTGTTGATGTTCTATCTGAAAACCGCATCGTTTGACGGTCGTTTCTAATTCGGAGTGGCTGTATCTCCGGTAATGTTCCAGTACCTGATCCAGGCGAGAGTACAGGTGGGGTCCCTGAGGCACGATTAGAATTAAGATACCATTCGCTGGAAGTGCCTGATGGATATTTCCAAGGGCTTCCGCTTCATTCTCAATATGTTCCAGAACATTGGAGCATAATATGGTGTCCGGTTGCTTTTCAAATGGTGGTGGCGATTGCGTAATATCCCATTTTTCAACAGTTACATTTTGTAAATGGTCGAAATTTTTTCGTAAGAGCGGCATATATTGGGGATCGCAATCGGTGGCGATGACTTCTGTCAACGCAGAGAGATAAGGAATGTTGTTGCCGACTCCAGAACCGACCTCGAGTACACGATCGCCGACAAATTTGCGGACTAGGTCCAAGCTCCAGGTGTAAAATCGAGGTGTCTTTTGCATCTCCAGCAAAATTTTGTGTCCTGCATGCTGGTGAATGCAATCGTCAATGACCCAATATTTCAAAATGACCCATAGCGCTCGCAATCCATCCTTCCAGCCAATCTTTTTGCCCTCTTGGTATGTTCTTCCTCTGTAGCTAATCGGAACTTCATAGATCCGTAGATTTCTCTTTGCAATCTTCGCAGTAATCTCAGGCTCTATGCCGAAGCGTTTGGATCGAAGCGGAATTGTTTTGAGGATGTGTAGGTCAAATGCCTTATAGCAGGTCTCCATATCCGTTAAGTATAAATCGGTACACAAGTTATTCAGGAAGGTCAGCAACTTGTTGCCAATTGCATGTTTGAAATAAAGAACACGCCGCCGATCACTGACAATAAACCGCGAACCGTACACGACATCGGCATCTCCATCGAGGAGTGGTGCTAATACCGCACAGTAATCTCTCGGATCGTATTCAAGATCGGCATCTTGGATAATGGCGATATCGCCACTCGCCATTTCAATGGCACGGGCAATGGCGCTTCCTTTACCCTGGTTGTGTTCTTGATAGATGGGCTTGATGATTTCCGGATATTGATCGTGAAGTTCACGAATGATTTGTTTCGAACCATCTTGCGAGCAATCATCTACAATCACTATTTCTTTTGCATCCAGTCCATCAACTTGCTGATCGAGTACCTTTTGAACGATTCCTTGCAGCGTTCGTCGCTCATTGTAAACAGGCATCAATACACTGAGTTTCATGGTGCTCTCGCCGGCAACAGTTTCAACAGAGAAACAAAGGGGATGCTCCTTCCAGAAACGAGCCCGTTTATAGCCATTTTTTATGCTTTAAGAAAAGGTGAATATGGTTTCTGGGCGTGATTGCCCGTGCACAAAATGAGACCGCGGATCGCTTTATCCAAAGAGTCCCATCGGGATGTTAGTGGTCTCTCTGAGCAAGCTAGCGTTACAGGCACTCCATGGGTATTCGTTACAGAACGATTGCAGCAGAGGCCCATCGAAGAAAACTGTCGAGGACTTAAGAAGCGGTTGGGAGGGCTCAGTCCGAGGCTTTACTGATCGAACCGCCGGTTGCCCTAATCACAACCAGTCATTTCACGGCCACGCCGCGGTACATGTATCCGTGCGTTCTAGGCATTTTCTCCATGTAGAAATTGGGGAGGCAGACGCTCATCAGTACGGTGGAGATCGCGATACGTAATGTTGTTCCCAGTTGGACGGTAGGGCACTTGCGTGATCGACATATTTTGCCGAATCTGTTTCGCATCTTTCCGGGGCGACCCCGACTCTTTCCGGGATTTGGTGGCTAAACCATTGGGCTCATGTAATTCCCCACTCCGTCTGTAAAGGTGTTCTCAAGACGAGTGTCGTGACAGTGGTGACCCGATGGGGATAGTCAGGTCCAAGAACGTCAATCGGAATAACGGCCTGTGCTTTTAAGGCTGGTTATCCACCGTGTTCTTTTACCAAACGCCTAATTGACGAAGGATCAAATAGGCTATTAATAGGCCAAGCAGAGGAGCGATAATGTGGCCGACAATTTTTATGAGCGCCTCATTGCGATTCTTTTTCTTCGGCCTAGCGGCTGTTGGAAATGTTGCGTCACGGTTTTCCGAATAGTTTGGAATGTCAAACGATTCTGCTTCGGCCCCCTGTTGTCCGGCGGGGGCGTTGAAGGGGGGTATATCAAAAGATTCCCCAGGTTGTTGCTCGGTGGGGCCATGGACGTCTGGCACATCAAATGGAAGAGCTTCAATCGGTTTTTCTTTGCCTGGAAGGTCGAAGGAGGGTATGTGAATCGAGCCTGTTTCGGCCTGCCGTTGTCCGGTAGGGGCGTTGAAGGGGGGTATATCAAAGGATCCCTCGGTTTGTTGCTCGGTGGGGCCATGGACGTCTGGCACATCAAATGGAAGAGCTTCAATCGGTTTTTCTTTGTCGGGGACGTTGAAGGAGGGTATGTCAATCGAGTCTGTTTCGGTCTGCCTTTGCTCGGGTAGCGCGTTGAAGTTTGGAATGTCGACCGATTCTGCTTCGGCCCCCTGTTGTCCGGCGGGGGCGTTGAAGGGGGGTATATCAAAAGATTCCCCAGGTTGTTGCTCGGTGGGGCCATGGACGTCTGGCACATCAAAGGGAGGGTCTTCAATCGGTTTTTCTTTGTCGGGGACGTTGAAGGAGGGTATGTCAATCGAGTCTGTTTCGACATGCCTTTGCTCTGGCAGCGCGTTGAAGTTTGGAATGTCAGCCGGTTCTGCTTCGGCCCCCTGTTGTCCGGTAGGGATGTTGAAGGGGGGTGGGTTGTCTTGAAAGGGCTCGCCAGTGATCTTTGGTGGTGGCTGCGGAATAGTGCTTGGTTGAGCATTAGCACTTGTCAGCCATTCGGGACGTTTCGGATCTTGCATCCCGTGGAGTTCTAGGTCATACGCGGCTTTGCTAACTGGATTGAGCAGGCAGGCTCTGCCAATCGCGACCTCATTGAGAATGATTTGGGAAAAATGAGCATGTCGGCCTGCTTGGAAAGATTTAATGTGGCCCATCCGCTGGTCGGCGGCATGGGCAATCACTTCCGGATCTTCCTCAAATCGTTCGATGCCCAACAGACAATAGTGATCGGGCGGTTGCTGATTCTCGGGGATACCAAGCCATTTGTGGTACGGGTTGAAATTGTCCGACATAGGGCCCCCCTAGAAGTACCAACCTACAGGTAGATTCTATTTTGCCGTATTTTGAGGGGGCTTATCAAGTGTGGGTACCCCTCCTTTTACCGCCACGCCGCGGTACATGTATCCGTGCGTTCTAGGCATTCGTTCCATGTAAAAATTATCTATTGTGAGCGACTCAAAGGACTGTGACTCGAGTAATCCTTGGATATCCACATCAAGTTGGCAGCCCCCCACGAACCTTTTTTGCAACCCGTTCAACCGGCGTTGCCACTTATAGACTTTTAGATCGGGGCTGACGCCATGTTCTAAGAAGAGAAATCGGCCACCGGGTCGCAGCACTCGAAACAATTCACGCATTGCTTGCTGCACACCGGGAATGCTGCACAGTGTCACGGTGCTGACAACGCAATCGAACGTTTCCCCATCGAAGGGAAGCTCTTCGCCACCAAGGATTCGCTGATCAACTTCGATTCCCGTCGCATCGATGCGTCTTTGCAGCAGTTTGTTCATTCCCGGACTCGGGTCGACTGTCGTAAGTTTTCGGACGTGTTTGGGGTAGTGCGGCAAGTTGAGTCCGGTACCCACGCCGATCTCCAAGATATCACCGCCCACCATTGCCAATTGTTCCGTGCGATACTTTGCCCAATGCGGAGTATCGATCAGACAATCATAGACGCGCGGGAAGATGATGTCAGAATAAAATCCCATTTTGTCTTCCGAGTATTAAAGATTGTCTCGGCGCACCCCTGATGTTCAGTTGCCACAGCAGGCCATTAATCCTTTGTGGACGCCTCGAAAACTTCCGGCGGACAGACGACGACTTCCATACCATCATGCTTTTCAAGTAGTTCATGCATCACTGAGTCATCGTGTTTGCAAAGAGCAACCGACTTGATGGATCTTGGATTCAATTTGCTGATTAAGGCCGCGGAGAAAAAGGCCTGCCCCATCAGGTACATCCCAAGGCGATTCGCTTTGGCCTGGACCACTGTGACGTCTTTCCCTGACAGATCGACATCAGGTGATTTGACTATTTTTGTTTCACCGCCATGAATAATAACACCATCAATTAAGCGTCTTGCATTTGTGGGAGATTTTCTGACCACATGGAACGCTTCAATGAGTGTGCCACCGACTTGCTTCCAGTACCAACGCGTCATTGGGGTTTCAAGCTTGCTCATGGCTCTATGCGACAGCTCACTCTACTCATTTCCAACATTTTGAGAAACAATTTCACCAATCACTTTTCGCAATCTGAATGTTATTTTGTTAGCTCCTTGAGAACTTACGTGGTCGTCGTCTAGATACAACGGAATCCGATTCGCTACAACAGTCACTCGTCCTTTGGAAACAAACAAATCGTAAGTTGGCAGAACCCTAACATTGCTGTACGCCGCAGCGATTGATCTGACAACTTCACGTTTTTGTTCATCAATGCCCGCCCGGATATCAAGAGCAACCGTTTCCGAATTCAACATTTTCTTAAACGCCAAGTACTGCATTAGGTTAGTATTCGAAATCGGTATCGGTAGCTGCGGTGGGTCTTCGAGCAGCAATACCGGTATCTTCTTCGATTCTAAAAAACTCAATAGATCATCGGATTCTGCAATATCGCCATCATTCCAGAAGGCTGCGATTATAACCAGCTCCGGGTTCCAGCGAGTTAGGGCCTGCAACCGCATCTGATCATACCTAAGCTTGTCGCGTTCCGAGAAGTTGCCAGTGCTGCCTTCAGCACGAACAGGAATCTTAAAAAAAGGGCTCTCGCCCTTGTTCATTGCAAACACGGCGATCGGTAGGTCCATTTGCTTAGCAACGTTTACGATAGCATCACTCCACATGGTTCCGTGAGAGTCGCCAAACAAAACGACTTTTGGCAAATTCGAATCACAGTTTATTTGAATACCTTTTCCCGAGCTGAACGAATCAGGCTCATAATAAGGGTTTGTAACTTTGACGCCTGCAAACAAGCCTGACGATCTTGGGCTCCAATTAGGAACGCAATTAAGTTCGACCCATCTCTGGACTTCATAGCCAGAAGTGTCGTAATACTTCGTCTTCAAAGCCATCCAAAAGGCGGCACCTATAACCAGTATCCCGGTCACGAGAATAGCTGGGACGATTCCGTCTCGCCGTCGCGTTGGTCTTTCTACTAGATGGTAGGTTCCTAGGGCAAGAAAATAGGTCGCAGCAATCAAAAGCACTTTGTCTAAGGTGCCATCCCAATCGAGCCCGATGGGGTTTGCGAGTACCAAAACCGGCCAATGCCATAGATAAAGTGAGTAAGAGAGCTTTCCAATGTGAACCATCGAGCGTTGTGACAGCAATCTATTGCAGAGGCCGGACTGCCCGCAGGAAATGACCAGTGCCGTGCCGATAACTGCCAGTCCTAGCCCGCCGCCTAGCGTGTCAAAAAACAGATAAGACAAAACGACCATGCAAAGGCCAACCGTCGCAAAAACCCCATAATTTGAATTTCGAGATGGTGGGCTGCTAGGAGACACAGCTAGTAAGCACCCTGCCCCGAGTTCCCACACGCGTGTCGGTAACAGATAAAACGTTGCAGTTGGATGGGCTTGGCATCCCCAGAGGAACAGGGCGAGACTCCCAACAGCTGCGGCCGCAATGGCACCCTGGAGCCACCGCGATCGAAATCGAAAGATGAGCCACATCGCGATTGGAAAGAACAAGTAGAATTGCTCCTCAACGGAAAGAGACCACGCATGCAGGAAGGGTGATTCTTCAGCCGCTTTGCCCCAGTAGTCCCCTGTGCTTCGCCAGAAATAGATGTTCGCAACGGATAGCAAAGCGGCAAGTGCCTGCTTTCCGATGACTTGTTGTTCCGGGCGGAAGACGAAGAGGTACGTAACCGCTAGCGTGCAAGCAGTTACGGCGATCATCGCAGGCAGAATTCTTCTGACCCGGCGTGCCCAAAAGTTACGAAACGAAAAGGTCCCTTCTTCGAGTTCCTTCTTAATGATTGAAGTGATAAGGAACCCGGATATCACGAAGAAGACATCCACACCGATGAAGCCACCGGGTATCCAATTGATCCCCATGTGAAAAAGGATGACTGGAATGACGGCAACCGCACGAAGTCCATCAATCTCTAGGCGATATCCAATTCCCGACATGGGGCTCTCATTTCAAGTGAACAAGCTACTGACTGTATTAAACAGACGGTTACAAGACCTTATTCTGATTCACAAAAGCGGAGGTCAGCGTTCTCCCCTCTCACCGCAGCAAAATCGAGCGAAAAAATTGCAGGTCCTCTCGCCAAAAAACCGGTAGTCGTTCAGCGGATTGACCTGAACAGGGATCTTTCCCTGCTTGGCCCACGTTCGCGGCGTGTTCTGGCTGACGCCCAGAAACTCTGCTGCCTCAGCCGTGATAAAGTAATCGCTTCGCTTTTCGCTCATCTCGTCCCCTGTCGGTGGAGCTTTATTCTCCAGCAAAGGATAGCAAAGTCTGCAGAAGAAGGCAGGTAGCCTGAATCTGTTGTTACCTCCAAAACTTCACTTGTAATGAGCGTCATTGGGTGAGCGTTCACGCTCATCCAATCAGTCAAGTTCTATTCGTGTGAAGCCATGCCACGGGTAAAATGGTTTAAATCCGGATTTAAGCGAGAGGGACTTTCGAAGGGTGTAGTCCTTTGGCGAACCTCCAACGCTTACCTTGCAGCGACAGACGCTCACCCTTGGGATCGCCTGAATTTGATTTTCGGCTTTGGTGTCGCCGCGTAATTTTGCGTTTGGGGGTACTGATAATGATCTCCAGCTGTCACTCATCTGCGTTTAATTGGCCACTGTGGTGGACCTTATTTGATGCATCGAGGTGCAAAAAGGCAAGAGAGTTTCGGTAAATCAATGAAAAAGGCCAACTTGCGATCTCTCGCAAATTGGCCCTAGTGGAGGCGGCGGGAATCGAACCCGCGTCCCGCGACATTTTCATAAAAGCTTCTACGTGCGTAGTCGATTATTTAATTCTCGCTCGTGCGGACTCCAATCGACAGGATGCCGCTCGCGCTAGCCGGGAACTGGTTTAACCTGAAGCGTGCCCAGCAGTGACTTCAGGCGATTCGGAATTGGTGACCAGCTTTCAGGCCTCTCCGACGAAAGCCATCAGCCGGGGACGCCTATCTCTAGGCGGCCAGTGCGAAGTTACCTTCGGCAAATAAATAGTGTGGTCAGCTTTTAACGTGGCCAACTGACCAACCACGGCACGCCACTTCCACTTCAGGCTATCCGGTCGAACCCAGTTCGCCCCCAAAAGTGAGATGGCAAGCAGGCGCTCAGGCAAGTCGCTGATGCGGCCCGCATCCTCGCGTCTGCCGCCATTATAGCTAATCGGCCCCTTAGGTTGCCAGTTGCCAGATAATAACCCCCAGTCCCAGAGGGAAAAGCCAACAGGCGAACCAGGCCAAACGGCCCCGCTCGACAATCCGTACCACCGACCAAAGCGAGAGGAGTCCGACGAGAAAGGCAATGGCTGCGCCAGCAGCCAGCAGGAGCAGGGAAACGGGTTCTTTGCTACCCGGAAAATCCCAAATTTGTAACACCGAACCCCCCGCAATCACCGGGATTGCCAGCAGGAAAGAGAAGGTGGTCGCCGACTCGCGGCGGACTCCCAGAAGCATCGCCCCGGCAATCGTCCAGCCGCTGCGGGAGATTCCGGGCAGAAGGCCCGCTGCCTGGAAGAGGCCAATCCCAATCGCCTGAGCAAGCGTCAATTTTTCATAATCCCATTTACCATCTCGCCGGCCACCCCAGATGAGTAGAACCCCGGTCAAGAGAAACATGAATCCGCTTAGCAAAGGACTTTGCAAAATGTTCGGGGCCAGCCGTTTGAGC
>Ga0315338_1001670_pt1 | contig 26003 bp, 25 predicted proteins | sample ASW8metaG_FD_204518 | JGI IMG/M metagenome (GOLD analysis project Ga0315338, IMG submission 204518) | Ammonia-oxidizing marine archaeal communities from Monterey Bay, California, United States - ASW #8 | ecosystem: Environmental > Aquatic > Marine > Coastal | place: USA: California | collected... | reverse complement strand
TTTGTAGCTTTTAGAATACCCAATACTTTTAGAAGGTTATTTTCTGAAGGAACGTTTAATGCAGCTTTCGTTCCAAGCTATTCCTCTGAATTGGCTAGAGGGAAAAAGAAAGGACAAAAGTTTGCAAATGAGATTTTTAATTTATTATTAATGAGTTTACTTTTTGTAGTTTTAATAGTTGAAGTATTTATGCCTGGATTTGTTTTTATTATTGCACCAGGTTTTCATGAAAACTTTGATAAGCTTGATCTTACAATTACACTTACAAGATTTACATTTCCATTTTTATTATTTGTAAGTTTAGCATCTTTTTTTTCAGCAATATTAAATTCACATAATAAATTTGCTGCAGCTGCGGCAGCTCCTATCATTTTAAATATATTATTAATTTGTATTCTTTTGTTTGGAAATTATTTAAACGATCAACTTGTTTTTTATCTTTCTTATGCAGTAACTTTTGCAGGATTTGTGCAATTAATTTTTTTAATGTTTTATGTAAGAAAATTTTATTCTCTAAATTTTTCATTTAAATTTAAAATTAATAAAAAAGTTAAGTTGTTTTTTAGTAAGCTTTTACCAAGCATTTTTTCATCTGGTGTAACTCAGATAAACATTTTAGTGGGAACAATTATAGCTTCTTTTCAAGCTAGTGCAGTATCTTATCTTTATTATGCAGACAGAATATATCAAATTAATTTAGCAATAGCTGGCATTGCAATTGGAACAGTAATATTACCTAATTTAAGTAAACATATTAAATCAAAAAATAAAAACAAAATTAATTTTATTCAAAATAAAGCTTTAGAATTGAGTTTGTTTTTAAGTTTGCCAGCAGCAATAGCATTGTTAGTAGCATCTGAAGAAATTACCTCCTCACTGTTTGGATATGGATCATTTGATATTTTAAGTGTAAAGAATTCTGCCAAAGCATTATTTTATTTTGCATTAGGGTTGCCAGCATTTTCACTTATAAAAATATTTTCTAGTTTTTTATTTGCAAGACATAATACAAAAATTCCTTTTTATTTTTCATTATTTTCAGTTTTTATTAATATTTTAATAAGTGTTTATTTTTTTAATAAAATTGGATTTATAATTATACCCATAGCCACGACTATATCTTCTTGGGTAAATGCTTTAATTCTTTTAATTTTCTTGTTGGAAAAAAAATATTTTTCATTAAATTCAAATTTTATTTTTTCTTCTTCAAAAATAATTTTATCAACTGCTTTAACGTCCTATATCTTTTATAATTTGATTAAATATTTTGCTGAAAACTTAACTTATGAAAGTGAATACAAAATTATAACTATTATTTTATTGGTTATAATAACCTTTATCATCTATATTCTAATTTCAATATTTACAAAGGCTTTTAAAATTTCAGATATTAAATTAAAGTACTAAATAAAATGAGTAAAAAAATTTTTTCTGGTGTTCAACCAACTGGTAATTTGCATTTAGGAAACTACATTGGTGCAATCAAAAACTTTGTTGGCTTACAAAACCAAAAAGAAAATGAATGTGTTTACTGTGTAGTTGATTTACATGCAATAACTACCAAGCAAGATCCAAAAATATTAAAAAATAATATAAGGGAAACTACAGCTGCATTTTTAGCTAGTGGTTTAGATTATAAAAAAAGCATAATATTCAACCAGTCTTTAGTTCCAGCACATTCGGAAGGATCTTGGATACTTGGATGTGTAGCTCGAATGGGTTGGTTAAACAGGATGACCCAATTTAAAGAAAAGGCAGGTAAGGATAAAGAAAAAGCAAGTGTTGGTTTATATATTTATCCAGTTTTAATGGCAGCAGATATTTTGTTATATGATGCAACTCATGTTCCGGTTGGAGAAGACCAGAAACAGCATTTAGAATTATCAAGAGATATTGCTCAAAAATTTAATATAGATTTTAATGCACCAGATTTTTTTAAAGCACCAGAACCATTAATACAAAAAAATTTTGCAAGAATTATGAGTTTAAAAGATGGAACAAAAAAAATGAGCAAATCTGATCCATCAGATTTAAGTAGAATTAATTTAACAGATGAAAAAGATGAAATAGTAAACAAAATTAAAAAAGCGAAAACAGACCTATTGACACTGCCAAGTGATGATAAGAATTTAAGCGAAAGACCTGAAGTTGAAAATCTTTTAGGCATATATTCAAACTTGAGTGATCAAAGTTTGAATAATTCAATAAATGAATTTAGTGGAAAAAATTTTTCAGAGTTTAAAGGAAAATTAGCAGATCTTGTTGTAGATAAAATTACACCAATATCTAATGAAATTAATAGATTACAAAAAGATAATAATTTTATAGATTCCGTTTTAAGTGATGGTGCAAAAAAAGCTAGTGTAATAGCTTCAAAAAAAGTTGAAGAAATGAAGAAAATTATTGGTTTTTAATATTTAATTATGGTTTAAATTTTTATATTAATACTTATATAAATAGAATGTTTGTGCAAACTGAAAATACACCAAATCCTAATTCATTAAAGTTTTTTCCGGGAAAGAAAGTTTCAAATGATAGCCCACTTGAAATTACAGATAAAAATGAATCAAAAAATGAATTAATTAGAAACATTTTATCTATAAATGGAGTAACGGGTATTTTCTTAGCAGAAGATTTTTTATCAGTAAATAAAGATGAAAAAACAGAATGGGAAGATTTAAAACATATAATAATTTCTTTTATTAATGATTATTATTCGAATGGAAATGAAATTGTAATTGATAATCATCGTATTTATTCTAATGAATCTGATTTGTCAGAGATAGAAAAACAAATAGTTAAAATTTTAGAAACTAAAATTCGTCCTGCAGTTGCAAGAGATGGTGGGGATATTAAATTTAAAGAATATAAAGATGGGGTTGTTACAGTAAATTTACAAGGTAGTTGTTCAGGTTGTCCTAGCTCAACAATGACTTTAAAACAAGGTGTACAAAATCTTTTATGTCACTATATTCCTGAAATTAAAGAAGTAATAGCAATCTAGAATATTAAAAGAATCGTGTATAATTAAGTTTTTGTGAAAGATAAATTATCATACTTGACAGAAATTAAACGTATCTTTTTAAAGAAGCGTTACAATTTTTTTAAAAAAAAATCTAAATTAATTCAAAGTAATTTTAGGTCATTTTATTATACTACTTTTGTTGGTTTTTTTTTAATTTTTATTTTTGCAGCAATGCCAAAAACAATTACAATTACTACAAAAATCTTTTCAACACCTGAAATAATTATAAATAAATCTAAATCAAATTTTGAAAAAACTATGGAAGGTAAAAAGTTAGAACTGCAATTAGAACTGCAAAAAGACGAAAAAAAAAAAGTAACTTTTACTGATTTGTTTTTTGATATTTTTGAATTTGAAGGCGTTGAAGATGATACAGTTAGATTAAGTGCCTCAACTCTTAAACAATTATTTGAAGATACAAAATATAATTTAAATGATGTAAGAAAGAATAAAATCGTAAAACCTGTGTCAATTGCTCTTTTGCCTAATGAAATAAAAAATATCGAAAGCTCAAAAAGAAGAAAACAATTATTTATTCAAATAGTTTTGCCATTAATATTAGAAGAAAATGAAAGAATAAAATTAGATCGAAAAAGATTATTCGTAATTTTAAATAAAAATAACAACACTAAATCTGAAAAAAAATGGTTAAAAAATAAATTTAAGCAATATGGTGTTGTTAATAGAGACTTAACAACTTTAAAGATAAGAATAGATGAAATTCCTGTTTCTCTAGCAATTGCACAGGCAGCAAAAGAAACAGGTTGGGGAACTTCAAGGTTTGCATTGGAGGGTAATGCCCTGTTTGGTCAGTGGACGTGGAATGGTGATGGAATAAAACCTGCTGAAGCAGACGATCAGGCAAAACACAAAATTATGAGATTTAATGTTCTACAAGCTTCAGTTAGGGCTTATCAAAGAAATTTGAATACACATTCAAGCTATAAAGAATTTAGAGAAGCAAGAGCAATACAAAGAGACAACGAGGGCAAATTAAACAGTTTAGAGTTAGTTAATTATTTAGATAAATATGCAGAAACTGGAAAAGAGTATACAAAAATTTTAAAAATAATTATCCACCAAAATTCTCTGCAAGATTTTGATGATGCAAAACTTTTACCAAGTAGTGAAAAAATTAAAAAATTAATTTAATTTCTATCGATTGTAAATTGAGTTCCAAACCATCTCCATTTATTATTTTCTTTCAGAGAGCAATTTATTCTGCCTCTTCTAGGTAAAAACTTATCTCTAAATTTGACAGATAATTTATTATTATTAAGAGTGATATCAGGTTTATCCCATTTACCTCCTTCGTTTGAAAAACAGTTTATCTTACTTAAATTTTTTTGTTCATTAAAGAATTCAACGATCATTTTTGGAGGATTATTAATTGATTTTATATATTTTTCCTCAGGTAAAATATTTTTATATTGTAAAGGCAAAAGATTAATCAAAAATTCAAATCTTTCTAAATCACCATACTTTTCATTAATAGGAAATCTTGGTAGTTCATATTTATCTTTATTTAAATCAATAACACCTGAATGTTGGCCAAATGCATAATTAAATTTTTGATGAATATAGTTTTTTTGCTCCAAGCTATATTCTCCAAATGGGTAAGAAAAAAAAATTGGATTATAATTTAATTTATTTTTGAAAATATTTATTGATTTATCTATATCCTGTTTAAATTCTTCAAATTTATAATCAGTAAGATATTCATGTGAATGGGAATGATTACCAATAAAGACAAAATCCTCTTTTTCAATTTCTTTAATTTGATTCCAACTCATATATCCAAACTTCCCAATTGGTTCAGTAGATACAAATAGTATAAATGGAATTTTATTTTTTTTTAAATAAGGCCAAGCAACCTCATAAAAAGATAGAAAAGCATCATCTATTGTCAGAAGAATTTTTTTTTCACTTTTTGGACTATTAAAATTATCTGCAAATTCATTGGGATTTATAAATTTTAAGTTATTATTAATTATAATTTCTAACTGTTTTTTAAAAATATTCATTTGTATATTTGTTGAAGGGTATTTTTTTTCATCAAATCTGTGATACATAATTGAAAGAGTTCCCAGGTCTTCAGAATAGTATTTGATATTATTTTGTTCTGCACTACAAATTGAGGTAAACAAAATTATTATGATAAATCTAATAATAGATGCAGCAAATGATAAAATTTTATTTAAAATCATAACTGAAAATGAATCTTATACTAATGAACATGACAACAATAGAGAAAATTTTGATAAGTTTGCAATTTTATTATTTAATTTCATTAAAGAAAAAAATATTAAAATTGAAGAAGTAGACAATATTTTTATTAATCATGGCCCTGGAAAATTCTCAAGTATTAGAATATCTATATCTACAGTAAAAGCTTTATGTTTTTCTAAAGGTATTAATTTTTATGGATTTAACTCAAATGAACTAAAAAATCTTAATTATCACAATATAATTGAATTATTTAAAAAAGGATCTTTAAAAAAAAATTTGATAAAACCGCTATATTTGAGTTAAAATAATATATGACAGAAACGATTGAAAAAAAATGCATTTTAAAAGGTGTTAAACTAACAGATCAAAGGAAAATAATTGCTAAAGTTATGTCAGATTCAAGTGATCATCCTGATGTAGATGAATTGTATAAACGTGTATTAAAAATAGATTCTAAAATTAGCATTGCTACTGTTTATAGAACTGTAAAGCTTTTCGAAGAAATAGGTATTTTGGCAAAACATGATTTTAAAGGTGGAAAAGCCAGATATGAGGAATTAAGTGAAGGGCATCATGATCATTTAATTGATATAAAAACTGGTGAAATAATTGAATTTGTTGATGAAGATATTGAAAAACTTCAAAAAAAAGTTGCTGAAAAATATGGTTATGATTTAGTAGATCACAAGTTAGAGTTATATGGTGTTAAAAAAAAATCCTAGTTAATGGAAAATAAAATTTTTATCAAAACATTTGGTTGTCAGATGAATGAGTATGATTCTAATCGTATTTATCATTCTGTAAAAAAAATTGGTTTTGAAAAAACTGAAGATCTAGAAAGTGCAAATTGTTATATTTTAAATACTTGTCATATAAGAGATAAGGCAAAAGAAAAAGTTTATCATGAAATAGGAAGAGTTAAGAAAGTTTATAGAAATAAAGCAAAACCTATTGTTGTAGTGGCAGGATGTGTTGCACAAGCTGAAAATCAAGAAATGTTAAAAAGAGAACCCTACATAGATATTATAATTGGTCCCCAGTCTTATCATAAAATAAATGATCTTATTACAAATCTTGCTTCTAAAAAACAAAAAGAGGAAACGGAATTTGATACAATTTCCAAGTTTGAGTATTTTGATAAAATAGAAAATAAAGACAATAAGGTTTCAGCATTTTTAACAATTCAAGAAGGTTGTGATAAATTTTGCCACTTTTGTGTGGTGCCTTTTACTAGAGGTCCTGAATATTCAAGATCATTTCATAAAATAATTATTGAGGCCGAAAATCTAGTTAAAAATGGTGCTAAAGAAATTACTTTATTAGGCCAGAATGTTAATGCTTATTCTTATAAAGAAAATTCAAAAGAATATAGACTTTCAGATTTAATTAATCATTTAGAAAAATATTCAGAGCTAGAAAGAATTCGATATACCACTTCTCATCCAAGAGATATGACTGAAGATTTAATGGATTGTTATAATAGTAGTAAAAAATTAATGCCATTTGTTCATTTACCCATTCAAAGTGGATCTAATAAAATATTAAAACTTATGAATAGAAAACATACAGTTGAAACTTATATTGAAATTTATGAAAGACTTAAAAAAATTAACCCTGAAATAGAATTTTCTAGTGATTTTATAATTTCTTATCCAGGTGAAACAGAAGCTGATTTTAATGATACTTTAGATTTAGTTAAAAAAATAAAATTCATTAATTCTTTTTCGTTTATTTTTAGCCCCAGACCTGGAACAAAGGCGGCAAATTTACAATTAATAGATAAAGAAATTTCTAAAGAAAGATTATTAGAAATTCAAAAACAATTATTTAAACATCAATTGCAAATGAATAATTCTTTAATCAATAAATCAATTGATGTATTAGTTGAAAATAAAATTGATGGGCAGGGAAAGCTATTTGGAAGAAATAAGTACATGAATTCTGTAATTATTGAAAGTGATGAAATAAATATTGGTAAAATATTAAAAATTAAAATTGATAAAGTTAATCAAAATAGTTTATTTGGTAAACTTGAGAAAAAAAATAAAATGAGGGCTGCATAATTGAGTAATAGTGTTCAAAAAAAATTTAGATCTGAACTAAAGTATGTTTATTCAGATAATGATAGCTTAAGTATAATTTTTCAAAATAATGATGTTCTTCTTGGCGTAGTTGGTGAATTTAATAATAATATAAAAGAATTAGAAAAAATTACAAATACGAATATTTACTCTAGAGGAAATTCAATACTTGTTAAAAGCAATCCTAAAAATAATGAATTAGTAAAAAATGCAATTAAATTTTTATCTGAACAATTTATTATTAATGGAACAATTGAGAAAAAAGATATAATTTCTTCTATAAATAAATTTATGATTGATGAAAAAATAAATTCAAAAAAAAATATTGAATATATTATAAAAACACCTAAAAAATCTGTAATTCCAAGATCTGAAAAACAAAAAAAATATGTTCAAGCTCTCAAAGAAAATGAAATAATAATTTCTACTGGACCAGCCGGAACTGGCAAAACTTTTTTAGCAGTAGCTGTTGCGTTAACAATGCTTTTGGAAAAAAAAATTGAAAGAATAATTTTATCTAGACCAGCAGTAGAAGCAGGTGAAAGATTAGGTTTTTTGCCTGGAGATATGAGGGATAAAGTAGATCCTTACTTAAGGCCTTTGTATGATTCACTTTATGATTTATTAGATTTTGAAAAAATTCAAAAAAAAATTGAAGTAGGAGATATAGAAATAGCTCCTTTAGCATTCATGAGAGGAAGAACGTTAAAAAACTCTTTTGCAATTCTAGATGAAGCTCAAAATGCAACAGATACTCAAATCAAAATGTTTTTAACTAGAATAGGTGAAAATTCGAAAATTGTAATTAATGGTGATCCTTCTCAAACCGACTTACCAAATAAGTCTTTATCAGGTCTTAATCGTTCAAAAAAATTACTTGGGCACTTAAATGAAATTTCAGTTGTTGATTTTGATCATTCTGATGTAGTTAGACATCCCTTAGTTTCAAAAATAGTAAAGGCTTATTCAGATCAAAAAACTGATAATGATTAAAGCCAATGTAATTTTGGATTTTTCTAAATGGAAATATAAAATTAAAAATCCAAATATTTATTTTAAAAAAAAATTACAAAAACTATCTACAATACCTTCGTTTAAAAATAAAAATCAAGAGTTTTCAATTTTGCTTACTAATAGTAAAAAAATAAGAAGTTTAAATTATAAATTTAAAAAAAAAAACAAACCAACGGATGTACTATCATTTCCAACACAAAATATTTTTAAAAACAATTCATATATAGGAGATATAGCAATTTGTTTTGAAATTCTTAATAAGAGATCAAAGACTTCAAATTTTTTTTTAGAGTTTGATAAAATGTGGATACATGGATATTTTCATTTAATTGGTTATGATCATAAAAAATTAAAGGATTTTAAAAAAATGAGTAAAAAGGAAAATTTAGTTTTAAAATATTTTCACCAAATAAATTGACTTCATTAATAGAAAATAAAAAATTAATTTATATTATACCTTTTTTTATAGGTTTAATTACATCCTATAGTCTCCCACCATATAGTTTTCTCTTTATAAATTTTATTACATTTCCAATATTATTATTTTATCTAATATCTAATTATGAAAAAGGAAAGTGGACAAGCTTTAAAATTGGTTGGATGTTCGGGTTTGGGTATTTTACTTCTAATCTATATTGGATTACAAATTCATTAACATTTGAAGAAATTTTTAAACCTTTAATACCAATAGCTATTGTTATTATTCCTCTATTTTTAGGAATATTTTATGGTATAGCAACGTTAACTTGTTCTTTATTTAATTTAAAAAAAAATTTTTCTTCAATATTAATATTCTCATTTTTTTTTTCTTTAATTGAATTCATCAGAAGTTTTATTTTTGGAGGATTTCCTTGGAATTTAATTGCATATAGTTGGGTAGATTATTTACAATTTTTACAAATTCTTTCAATTTTAGGAACTTATTCATTTAATTTGTTAAGTATTACATTCTTTTTAATACCTACAATTATTTTTTTTAACTATAAATTAAATATAAAATTATTGTCATTAGTTTTTGCTACAATTATTTTAATAATAAACTTTTTTTATGGGAGTTTAACTATTGAAAAAAATAAAAAAGTAGAAGTAAAAAATTTAGACTTTATAATTAAAATAATTTCACCAAAAATTGAGATTGATAGATTTTTTCAAAATGAAAGTCCTAAAAAAACTATTCTAGAATTAGTGAGATTAGGCGAGCCAAATAATATTGAAAAGACTGTTTTTATTTTTCCAGAAGGAGCACTTGCTAATCTTTTTTTAGAAGATTTAAAAAATTATAATTATATATTTTCAGAAAATTTCTCAGACCAACATAAAATTATTCTAGGTATTAATAGCAAAGAAGAATCAAATGTATTTAATTCTATGGTAGTATTAGATAACAATGCAAATATATTAACAAAATATAATAAAAATAAGCTTGTTCCTTTTGGAGAATTTTTACCTTTTGAAAATTTATTTAATAAACTTGGTTTAAAAAAAATTACTCAAGGATACCAGTCATTTACACCAGATAACAAAAGAAATTTAATCAGTGTAAATAATATTAATTTTATTCCATTAATTTGTTATGAAATAATTTATTCTGGAAAGATTAATAAAAACAATCAAAATTTTGAATTCATAATAAATATTTCTGAGGATGGGTGGTTTGGAAACTCTATAGGACCTCATCAACATTTTGCGCATTCAATATTTAGGGCAATTGAAGAAGGAAAAAACCTAGTTCGTTCAGCCAACAACGGTATTTCAGCTTTTATTAATCCAAAAGGTCAAATAATAAATAAAATCAAATCAACTGATAAGGGAGTTATAGAGGTTAAAAGTTTTAAAGAGTCTAAAAAAACTCTTTTTAGTACTTATGGCAACAAGATCTTCTTTTATTTTTTATTATTTTATATTACTTTGATTTTTTTTTTAAAAAAAAAAAAAAGATAAAATGAAAAAAGATTTTTTATTTACTAGTGAGTCAGTTTCAGAAGGGCATCCAGATAAAGTTTGTGACAGGATCTCAGATATGGTGGTAGATACATATTTAAGTTCGGACCCTCAATCTAGAGTCGCATGTGAAACTTTAACAACAACAAATAAAGTGGTTATGGCTGGGGAAGTAAGAGGACCAGAGATTAAAAAAGATGATTTAATTCAAAAAGTTAGAGATTGTATTAAAGATATTGGATATGACCAAGAGGGTTTTACTTGGAAAGAAGCAACAAAAATAGAAAGTCATCTACATTCGCAATCTGCTGATATTGCTATGGGCGTTGACTCTTCTGGCAACAAAGATGAAGGAGCAGGAGATCAAGGAATTATGTTTGGCTACGCATGTAATGAAACTGAAGTATTAATGCCAGCACCAATTCACTATTCACACAAAATTCTAAGACTTATGGCAGAAGATAGAAAATCTGGTAAATTAAAAAATATTGAACCAGATTCTAAAAGTCAAATTACAATAGAGTATAAAGATGGGAAACCTGTCTCAGTTAAATCTGTTGTAGTATCCACTCAACATTCTGCAGATGTAAATCAGACACAAGTAAGAGATTTGGTAAAACCATATATAGAAAGATCTATACCAAAAAATCTTATTAATGGTTTAGATGATACAGAAATTTATATAAATCCAACAGGAAATTTTGTAATTGGTGGACCAGATGGTGATAGTGGTTTAACTGGAAGAAAAATTATTGTTGATACTTATGGTGGAGCAGCACCTCATGGGGGAGGAGCATTTTCAGGAAAAGATCCAACTAAAGTTGACAGATCCGCAGCTTATGCTTCAAGATATCTGGCGAAAAATATTGTTGCATCTAAAATAGCTGATAAGTGTTTAATCCAACTTGCTTATGCAATAGGAGTTTCAAAACCTCTGTCAATATATGTTGATCTTTTTGACAACGATGAAGACAAAAATAGACATGTTGAAAAACTAATAAATGAAAATTTTGATCTAAGCCCTAGAGGAATTAGGGAAATGCTAGGGTTGAATAAAGCTATATATGAAAAATCTGCAGCTTATGGACATTTTGGTAGAGAGCCAGAGTCAGATGGTGCATTTTCATGGGAAAAAACTGATAAAAGTCATATTTTTACTAAGTAAATCAGTTGAAAATATAAAAAAAATACATATATTCCTCTTACATTGTTGAAATTTCAAAATGGGCCTAGGCCCATTTTTTTTTGGAGCAAATAAAAATGTTAAATAGAAGATCTGATAAATTAGAACTATTGAGAATTGCTGAAGCAGTAGCTTTAGAAAAGTCTATAGATAAAGAGTTAATAATTGATTCTATGGAAAGTGGAATTGCAAAAGCAGCAAAATCAAAGTTTGGATCAGAAAATGAAATTAAAGTTTTAATAAATAGAGACAATGGAGATATAGGAATATTTAGAAAACTTATTATAGTTGATAAACCTGAGAATTCTAATTTAGAAATAAGCTTGAATCGAGCAATAGAATTAAACGAAGAAAATAAGATCAAAAAAATTGGAGATGAAGTTTTACAACCTTTGCCTTCTTTTGATTTTGGAAGAATTGCAGCGCAAACTGCAAAACAAGTAATTAGTTTTAATGTGAGAGAGGCGGAAAGAGAAAGACAATTCAATGACTTTGTAGATAAAAAAGATACTATTTTAAGTGGAATAGTAAAAAGATTAGAGTTTGGAAATATTATAGTTGATCTAGGTAGAACAGAGTCAATCATTCAAAAAAATGAAATGATACCCAGAGAAAATATTAAAGCAGGAGATAGAATAAAAGCTTATTGTCTTGATGTTAGAAGAGAGCCAAGAGGACAACAAATATTTCTTTCAAGAGCTCACCCAAAATTTATGGAAAAATTATTTTTTCAAGAAGTTCCTGAAATTTATGATGGATTAATAGAAATTAAATCATCTGCAAGGGATCCTGGAAGTAGAGCAAAAATATGTGTTAAAGCAATAGATACATCTTTAGATCCTGTTGGAGCTTGTGTTGGGATGAGAGGAAGCAGAGTCCAGGCAGTTGTAAATGAATTACAAGGAGAAAAAATAGACATAGTTAATTGGTCTGAAGATCCTGCAGTGGTGGTCGCTAATGCTTTGTCACCAGCAGAAGTTCAAAGAGTAAACGTTGATAATGAATTAAAAAAACTTGATGTAATCCTTACAGAGGAAAATTTAAGTAAAGCAATTGGAAGAAGAGGACAAAATGTTAGGTTGGCAACAAAACTTTTGAATTATGAAATCAATATAATGACAGATCAAGAAGATTCTGAGAGAAGACAAATTGAATTTAAAGAAAAAACTGAAATTTTTGTTAAAAATTTAGAACTAGATGAAACTTTAGGTCAGTTGCTTGTGGCAGAAGGATTTACCTCTATTGATGATATTAAAGATAGTTCAACTGAATCTCTTGTAAAAATTGAAGGTATAGAGGAAGAAACTGCAAAAGAACTAATTCAAAGAGCTCAAGAATTTTCTCAAAAGGATCAAGAAGAGATAACAAAAAAAATTAAAGATTTAGGTTTGGATAATGAGTTAATTAATCATAAAGGTTTAACACCAGGAATGTTGGTTACTCTTGGAGAACAAAAGATATTAAATCTAACAGATTTTGCAGATCTTTCATCAGATGAGCTTACAGGTACTTATGATATTTTAAAGGGTGAAAAAATTAAAATTAAAGGATGTTTAGAAGAATTTGCACTTTCTAAAAGTGAAGCAGATGAATTAATTATGTCAGCTAGAGATAAAGCTTATAAAGATTGAGAGATGATAAATGGAAAAAAAAAAATTAAAGTTAACTATTTCTGGAAGTTCAAAAAAAACTATAAATAATATTGAAATAGCAAAATCTCAAGGTAAAAATTCAGTAATTATTGAAAAAAAAACCAGCAGATTTGGTTCTAAACCATCCATTTCAAGAAATAATAATCAAAGAACCTCTTTCAAGTCCAGATCTAGTTTTGTTCCTAAAGTGCCAGTGTTTTCTAAACCACCTTTAACTAACGATTTTGAAAAAAGAAAATTAGCTGAACAAAGGGCGACAAAAAGACTTAAAGGTGAAGCGCCTCAAAAAGGTAAATTAGGATCAAAAAGACGAGAATTAAAGTTAACTATATCTAGAGCTTTAAATGAAGAAGCCTTGGAATTTAAAGGCAGAAGTTTAGCATCATTAAAAAGAGCTAAACAAAAAGAAAACAAAGAATTAAAAAAAGAAGAAATCTTAGATAATTTAAAACCCGTAAAAAGAGATGTTAAGATTCCTGAGGTAATTACTATTAGGGAGTTAGCTAACAGAATGGCAGAACAATCAAGCAATATCATTAAACATCTTTTAGGTATGGGTGTTACTGCAACAATTAATCATAGCATCAACTCTGATATTGCAGAATATCTTGTTCAAGAATTTGGTCATAATCCAATTAAAGAGCAAAAAGCTGAGGAAATAATTAAAAAAATAAAAGAAGTTAAATCTCAAAATCTACAAAGTCGACCTCCAATAGTTACTGTAATGGGACACGTAGACCATGGAAAAACTTCTGTTCTTGACGTTTTAAGAAAAACAAAAATTGTCTCTGGAGAGTTTGGAGGTATTACACAACATCTTGGAGCTTACCAAATTAATTATAAATCAAATAAAATTACATTTTTAGACACTCCTGGTCATGCGGCTTTTACTGAAATGAGAGCAAGAGGTTCTAAGTTGACAGATTTAGTTATTTTGGTAGTTGCAGCTGATGATGGTGTAAAACCACAAACAATAGAGTCAATAAAGCATGCTAAAGCAGCAAAAGTTCCAATTGTTGTTGCAATCAATAAATGTGATCTTCCTGAAGCAGATCCTCAGAAAATAAAAAATCAATTACTTGAACATGAATTGATTGCAGAGGAATTATCAGGTGATACTTTAATGGTAGAAGTATCAGCAAAAACAAAAAGTAATTTAGATAAATTGATAGAGTCAGTTTTACTTCAATCCGAATTATTAGATTTAAAAACTGACTATGAATTAAAAGCAAATGGAGTAGTTTTAGAATCAAAAATTGACACAGGCAGAGGGCCAGTTGTAAATATTATTGTAACTTCAGGAACTTTAAAAAAAGGTGATTATTTCGTTAGCGGTTTAAAATGGGGGAAAGTTAGAGCTTTAATTAATGATAAGGGCAAAAATATTGATGATGCTAATCCCTCAACACCTGTAGAAGTTTTAGGAATTAATGGAGCGGCTAAAGCAGGTGATGATTTTATTGTTTTAGAAAGTGAAAAAGAAGCCAAATCTTTATGTGAAGCAAGAACTCAAGAAACTCAAGAAGAAAAAAATCCATTAACTTTCGTTACACAAGATTCTGCATTTAAAGATAAAACATCAGAAGAATTAAATATTATAATTAAATCTGATGTTCACGGTTCATCAGAGGCAATTAAAAGTGCTATTTCTCAAATTACACATAAAGAAGTTAAACCAAAAATAATTTTGTCTGATATAGGAATGATTACTGAAACAGATGTTTTGCTAGCTAAAGCATCAAATGCAGTTTTAATAGCTTTTAATATTAAGCCAAACAAAGAGGCAAAAAAAATTGCAGAACAAGAAAAAATAACGATTCATTCTTATAATATTATATATGAACTTTTAGATTTTATAAAAGATAAGATGTCAGGTTTATTAACCCCAGATGTTCAAGAAAAAATTATTGGTTCTGCAGAAATACTTGAAATATTTAAAGTTTCAAAAGTAGGCAAAGTTGCTGGATCAAAAGTAATTGAAGGAGAAATATTACAAGATTGTAATGTTAGAATAATAAGAGATGGAACAATTGTACATAATGGAAAAATTGGATCAATATTTAGAGAAAAAAATCAAGCTAAACAAGTTTCAGTTGGTTTAGAATGTGGTATCACAATTAAAAATTTTAATGATTTTCAAAAGAAAGATATAATTGAAGTTTATAATTCAACGATAACAGAAAGAACAATATAATTTTATGAGTAAATTAGGAAAACCAGTTTCACAAAGACAATTAAGAGTTGGAGAGATGATCAAACAGGCATTAGGTATGATTTTTTTAAGAGATGAGGCAAAATTGCCTAATCTTGAAACAAGAGAAATTACTGTTACCGAAGTAAGAATGAGTCAAGATCTCAAAGTTGCTAAAGCATTTGTATTACCTTTAGGTGGAAAAAATGCTCAAGAAATAGTAGATAAATTAAAAGAATTTTCATTTGTAATTAGAAAAGTGTTATCAAAAAAAATAACTATGAAGTATTTGCCAAAACTTCTATTTGTTAAGGATGAGTCTTTTGATTATGCTGAAAAAATTGAAAATTTAATAAAACAAACAAATAAATAAGGAAAAAGATGACTAAAAAGAGTAAAGAATTAGCTATTCACGATAAAGATACAGGATCTTCTGCAGTTCAAATAGCTCAACTAACTGATAAAATTGAAAATTTATCAAATCATATAAAAAAATTTAAAAAAGATAAGCATTCTTCAGTTGGTTTATTAAAAGCAGTAAATAGAAGAAAGAAACTACTAGATTATTTGAAAAAAAATAAATTAGAATCTTATCAGAACGTATTATCAAAATTAAATTTAAGGAAATAAATGTTTAAAATATCAAGACAAGAAGTAGAATTGGATGGAAAAAAAATAATTTTAGAAACTGGAAAAATAGCTAGACAAGCTGATGGTGCGATCATTGCAACATGTGGTGAAACAGTTGTAATAGCAACTGCAGTTGGAGCAAAAAAAGTTAATCCAGATGTAGATTATTTTCCATTACAAGTAAATTATCAAGAAAAATATTATGCAGCTGGAAAAATCCCTGGAGGATATTTTAAGAGAGAAGCAAGACCAACAGAGGCTGAAACATTAATTTCAAGATTAATTGACAGGCCTATTAGACCTTTGTTTCCAGAAGAATTTAGAAATGAAGTTCAGGTACTGCCAACAGTACTTTCTTATGATGGTGTTAATGAACCAGATGTATTGTCTATTATTGCTTGCTCAGCAGCATTAGCGATATCTGGGATGCCTTTTCAAGGGCCAGTTGGTGCTTCAAGAGTTGGTTATATAGATGAAAAATTTGTATTAAACCCATCTAAAGAAGAAATTGAAACTTCAAAATTAGACCTAGTTGTTGCTGGAACTAAAGATGCAGTTTTGATGGTAGAATCTGAAGCTTCAGGTTTATCAGAAAAAATAATGTTAGATGCAGTTAAATTCGGACATGAAAAATTTGTTCCAGTTATTGAAGCAATCGAAAAGTTAGTTAAAGATTGTGGAAAAGAACAATGGGTTGTTGAAAAGAAAGATTTATCTGAATTAGAAAAGAAAATTTCAGACAGTTTCAGCGCTGATTTAACAGCAGCATTTGCTATTAGAGACAAACAAAAAAGATCAACTTTGATCGATGAAATTACTACAAAATGCAAGGAAATGTTTGAAGGCGATGAGACTTATTCAGATCTAGATGTTTCTATGATGCTTAAAAAAATAGAAAAGAAAATTGTTAGAACTGACATTTTAAAGAATAAATCTAGAATAGATGGTCGTTCTTTAACTGATGTAAGGCAAATTGATTGTCAAGTTGGAGTTTTGCCAAGAACTCATGGTTCTGCTTTATTTACAAGAGGTGAAACACAAGCATTAGTTACTTTAACATTAGGAACTTCTGAAGATGAACAAAGAGTAGAAAGTCTTGATGGATTAAAGCGTAATAGATTTATGCTTCATTATAATTTTCCTCCTTTTTCTGTAGGTGAAACAGGAAGAATTGGAACTGGTCGAAGAGAAATTGGTCATGGTAAATTAGCATGGAGAGCTTTAAATTCTTCATTACCAGAGCAAGAAAAGTTTCCTTATACTTACAGAGTTGTATCTGAGATAACTGAGTCAAATGGTTCGTCTTCTATGGCAACAGTTTGTGGTGGATCATTAGCATTAATGGATGCTGGAGTTCCAATGAAAGCTCCAGTTGCTGGTATTGCAATGGGATTGATTAAAGAAGGAGATGATTTTTCTGTTCTGTCAGACATCTTGGGTGATGAAGATCATTTAGGAGATATGGACTTTAAAGTTGCTGGTACTAAAGATGGTATTACTTCTTTGCAAATGGACATTAAGATAACGGGAATAACTTTTGAAATAATGGATCAAGCATTGTCTCAAGCTAAAGATGGAAGAATTCATATCTTAGGTGAGATGGCTAAAGCTTTAACAGGTTCAAGAGAGTCAGTTTCTAAATATACTCCAAAAATTGAAACAGTTATGGTTGATAAAAAAGATATTGCGGCTGTAATTGGAAAAGGGGGAGCAACAATTAGAGAAATAGTTGAGTTATCAGGAGCTAAAGTAGACGTTAAAGATACAGGTGAAGTAACTGTAGCTGCTCCAGATGAAGAATCTAGAGTTAAAGCAATGAATATGATCAAAGATATTATTGCAAAGCCTGAGATGAATAAAATCTATAAAGGCAAAGTAATGAAAATCATGGAATTTGGTGCATTTGTTAATTTTTTAGGTAAACAAGATGGCCTTGTTCATATTTCAGAACTTGCTCCTAAAAGAGTAGAAAAAGTTACTGATGTTGTAAAAGAAGGTGATGAAGTTACTGTTAAAGTAATTGGTTTTGATAGAGGTAAAGTTAAACTCTCTATGAAACAAGCAACAGCTTAATAAGCTTAACTAAAATTTAAAACCCTCGGAATAAAAGTTCTGGGGGTTTTTTTTTATTTGAATTTATTATTGTAAATTTTTTTAACTTCAATAATCAAATTTTCAAATACATTATCCCATGAATTAAATTGATTTTGTTTAATTATCCTAATTGATGGATACCAATTAGTATTCTTTTTACTACCAAACCATCTCCAATCAGCATTAAAATTCAATAATAAAATACTATTAATTTCAAGTATACCAGCTAAGTGAATAATAGATGTATCTATTGATATTACCAAATCTAATTCTTTTAAAATTCTAGAAATTTCAAAAAGAGATTTATCTCCAAAATCTGAAAGGTTTGAGTAAGAGTGGTAATCAATAAATTCATCTTCTCTTACGTTTTTAGATAATTTATAAAAATCAATATTTTTTAACTTTAATAATTTATCAAATTTATTAAATGAAATAGATCTATATTTATCCATGAGATAATTTGGATTACCAGACCAAGCAAGACCTACATTTAATTTATTTTTTTTGAAATCTTTATTTTGATATTTTGTTTCTGGTAAAGATAGTTTGTAGAAATTTATATCCTCAATTTTTGAAATATTTAATAATTTTGGCAAGCTACAAATAGGAATTTGAAAATCAAAATTTACCTCTTTTAAATTTTCATAATCAACAACAAATATATCTGAACTTAAATTAGATAATATATCCTTTAATTTTTTGTTAACAACAAATGTAATCTGATTTGTATATTTTTTAAGGTCAATGACAAATCTTGAAAATTGTAATGCATCACCTAATCCTTGTTCATCCCAAATTAAAACTTTTTTATCTTTAATTTCAAGGATATTATTTGGCAATTTAATGTTATCGAATTTTTTTTGTGGATGATTTTCTCTTTTCCATCTGTCTTCATATAATAAAAAACCATTTTTCAAATCTTTAAGAGCAAGAGCACAAAGAGATAATCTCCAGGATATGTCGGCATGGTTTGGTTTTATTTTTTTACTTTTTTCAAAGTAATAGTATGCTTGGTTTATTTTTCCTAATACAAAAAATAAACTACCAATGTTGTAATAAATTTTATAATCATTTTTTTTTTCCAAAAGTTGTTTTCTGTAAACTTTTAAAGCATTTAAAAAATCATTATTTTTTTTATAATTAGAAGCTAATAAATCTTGAGCAGCATATTTGATTTCTTTGTGATTGACTATTTGATTACAAATTTTAATCGATTCTTTAAAATTTTCATTAAAATAAAAATTATAAGCCAAACCCAATAAAATTTCTTTTTCATTTTCGAAATTTTTATATTCTTTAATAATATTACTCAATTTTTCAACTTGTTTGGTTTCAATATAAATTTTTATTAAATTACTAATTATGGAAAGTCTGCCTGGTGTTAATCTTAAGGAATTTAAAAATTTTTTTTCAGCAAATTCATAATTTTTATTATTAAATAATTTTACTCCTTCTTCAAAGTTTAATTTTGCTTCATTAAAATTTTTTATTTTCATTAAATGATTAATTATACCATATTATAAATTTTATGCTTTTTATTCAGATTTTTTTCTTCTAATGTGATTTAATTATTTTATGTTTGATTAATTTTTTGGATTTGTTGAGGTAAAGTTAAACTATCTATTAAACAAGCAGCTGTTTAATTAAATCTTAAGGGCACCTGGCAACAGAACACCCCCCTATCAAACACTTGCATATCTATTTTAATTTTGATTTAATTTCTACATATATGAATTTCCTTGACGCTGTAAAAACATGCTATAAAAATTATGCAAAATTTAAAGGAAGAGCATCAAGATCAGAATTTTGGTATTTTTGGTTATTTAATTATGCCATATATACAATATTAATAATTATCGCTTTAAATATTTCGCTCAAATTTTTTTGGTTTTTAGGTGTATTTTTCTTAGTTAACTTTATTCCATATATTGCAGTGACTGCCAGAAGATTACATGATGTAAATAAAAGTGGTTGGTTTCAAATACTTCCGCTTCCGTTTAGTTTTTTAGATAGAATATTGGAAAGAGCATCACAAGAAGGTTTATCAATCATTTTCGCATTAATTACTGTAGGATTATATATATATTTGATTGTTCTGTGGAGCACGAAAGGCGATAAAAAAAATAATAGGTTCGGAAAAAATATTTATAAAAAGAGAAAAAAAAGAAGGTAACACCTGGCAACAGAACGCCCCTTTTTAAAGTTTAACTAAATTTAACTAAATTTTAGGTAATATTTTTAGGATTTGGCATCCCTACTTTATTATATCCAGCATCTACATAATGGATTTCACCTGTAACTCCACCTGCTAGGTCGCTTAATAGGTATAAAGCTGAATTTCCAACATCATGAATATCTACATTTCTCTTTAATAAAGAGTGGTCCTCGTTCCATTTATAAAGGAATTTTGCATCTCCTATAGCAGACGCTGCTAGAGTTTTAATGGGTCCTGCGCTTATCGCATTTACTCTAATTCCTTTTTCACCTAAATCTCTAGCTAGGTATTTAACACTTGCTTCAAGTGCAGATTTACAAACACCCATTACATTATAATTAGGAATTGTTTTAGTAGACTCATAAGTTAAAGTTAACATACTGCCACCTTTATTCATTATTTTAGAAGCTTCTTTTGCAACTTCTGTAAATGAGAAACATGAAATCAACATACTTTTTAAAAAGTTTTCTCTAGTTGTGTTTAAATATTCACCCGATAGTTCTGATTTATCTGAAAAAGCAACTGCATGAACTACAAAATCAATTTGTCCCCATTTAGCTTTAATGTCTTCAAAAAGTTTTACAATCTCTTCTTTACTTTCAACATTGCAACTTAATGTAAAATCTGAATTTAAAGATTTAGCTAATGGTATTACTCTTTTTTTTAAAGCATCACCAAGATATGTAAATGCTAACTCAGCACCAGCGTCAGCTAATTTTTGAGAAATTCCCCAGGCAATAGATCTTTCATTTGCCACGCCCATTATTAAACCTTTTTTTCCTTTAACTAAGCTCATTTAAATCTTTTCAAAAACTAATGTTGCGTTCGTTCCGCCAAAACCAAAACTATTAGACATTACGGAGTTTAATGTAACATTTTTTTCAACTTTTGTTACTATTGGAAATTTTTTGGCTTCATCATCCATGTCATTTACATTCGCAGAAGCAGCTATGAAGTTATTTTTCATCATTATTAAACTATAAATAGCCTCATGAACTGAAGCTGCACCTAAAGGATGGCCTGATAGAGATTTAGTAGAACTAATTTTTGGTACTTCAGTTCCAAATGTCTCACCAACTGCTTTTAGTTCAGTAATATCTCCTACTGGTGTTGATGTTCCATGTGTATTTATATAATCCATTTTGTTTTTAGCAGTACTTAGAGCCATTTTCATGCATCTTACTGCACCTTCACCTGATGGGGCTACCATATCATATCCGTCAGAAGTGGCGCCATACCCTGTTAATTCAGCATATATATTTGCGCTTCTTGCTTTTGCATGTTCATACTCTTCAAGTACTAAAACACCACCACCACCAGCGATGACAAATCCATCTCTAGTTTTATCATAAGCTCTAGAAGCATTTTCTGGAGTGTCATTGTATTTCGAAGATAATGCAGTCATAGCATCAAACATTGCAGTCAATGCCCAGTGAAGCTCATCACTACCACCAGCGAATACAATTTTTTGTTTTCCAAGTTGAATTAATTCCATAGCATTACCTATGCAGTGTCCGCTAGTAGCACAAGCTGAACTAATTGTATAATTTACTCCTTTTATCTTAAAAGGAACAGCTAATGTAGCTGATGCAGTACTAGCCATAGTTCTTGGAACAATAAATGGTCCCATTTTTTTTGGATTTTTTTCTCGCGTTTTATCAGCTGCTAAAATAACATTTTTAATAGAAGGACCGCCAGATCCCATAACAATTCCAGTTGTAAAATTGCTTACATCTTTTTCTTCTAACCCTGAATCTTTGACAGCTTCTTGCATTGCAATATAATTGTATGAAGATCCATCACCCATAAATCTGATAACTTTTCGATCAACATGATCTTCAAGTTTTATATTTGGCTTACCATGAATATGACTTCTTAAATTATGTTCTTTATATTCTTCACAATAAGATATTCCTGATTTTGTATTTAAAAGAGATTGATAAACTTCTTCTTGATTATTTCCTAAGCAAGAAACAACTCCAATTCCAGTTACAACTACTCTTTTCATTACTTAAATAGCCCTACTTTTAAATTTTCAGCTGAATATATTTTTTTATCATCAGCCATTAAAATACCATTTGCAAGACCTACAGCAGTTCCTTCTTTAACTAATATTCTTTTCACATTAATTTCATATGTTGCTAATTTGGCTTTTTTAAGAACTTCGCCCGTAAATTTTACATTATTCACTCCTAAGGCTCTACCTTTTCCAGGGTATCCAACCCAACCTAGATAAAAACCAACTAATTGCCACATGGCATCTAAACCTAGACATCCTGGCATTACCGGATCATCTTTAAAATGACAGTTAAAAAACCATAAATCATCTTTTATATCTAGCTCTGCTTTAATTAGACCTTTTTTAAAAGTCCCTTTATTCTCGGTAATTTCAGTAATTCTGTCAAACATTAGCATTGGAGGTAAAGGAAGTTTAGCATTTCCAGGACCAAAAAGTCCTCCATTTCCGCAGTTAATTAAATCATCGTAATTGAATGAGTTTTTTTTCATAAATTCTTAATCTTAATACTTGATTTAGAGTTTTTATAATATAGAAATAGTTTAGAATTATTATAAACAGTATATGGAAAAAAAACAGGAATATATAGAAAAATTAAGAGAATCTGGATTAAGACCTACAAAGCAGAGAATAAAGATTTGCGAAGTTTTATTTAATCGAGAAAGTACATTTCATTTTTCAATTAGTGATTTAATAAAACAAATTCAAAATACTGACGAAAAGACGATTTCTTTAGCTACAGTTTATAATACTGTTCATGCGTTTAAAAAAAAAGGTTATTTAAAAGAAATTACAATTAATGAAGCTCAGAGCTATTTTGATACAAATACCGCAGAACATCATCATTTTTTTGATGAAAATGAAAAAAAATTAATTGATATTGAGAATGATGAAATTGAACCGATAAAATTAGTTAAAAAAATCCCTGGTAAAAAAATTGCTTCTATAGAGGTTTTAGTTCGTGTTGCAACTGATAATCAAAATCAGAAATAATATAATAATTTCAATAGTTTATAATTAAAATTAAAATGATTCTAAACTGTTGACTTACAGTTTAGAATCATTATATATTTTATCATATTAAAGGAGAAAAATATGTCATTAAAAGGAAGTAAAACAGAAGAGAATTTAAAAGAAGCTTTCGCCGGGGAAAGCCAAGCCAATAGAAGGTATTTATACTTTGCTCAAAAAGCAGACATTGAAGGTTATAACGATGTTGCATCAGTATTTAGATCAACGGCAGAAGGCGAAACTGGCCATGCACACGGTCATTTAGAATATTTAGAAGAAATTGGTGATCCAGCAACTGGAAAACCAATTGGCGAAACTAAAGATAATTTAGTATCAGCTGTTGCCGGTGAAACTCATGAATATACAGATATGTATCCAGGAATGGCAAAAACAGCGAGAGAAGAAGGTTTTGAAGAAATTGCAGACTGGTTTGAAACTTTAGCTAAAGCTGAAAAATCACACGCTGGAAAATTCCAAAAAACATTAGAATCAATAGCTTAAATAAAACTTAATTTATGGTGGGGCTTTCCCACCATTAAGTCTTAAAAATATGAGTAAAGAAGGTAGCATAGAAGCACCTATTAGGCATCCTATAGATTTTGATAATCCAGATTTTCTTAATCCGGAAAAACTAGATTTAGAAATGAGAAGAGTTTTTGACATTTGTCATGGTTGCAGAAGATGTTTTAATTTATGTGATTCTTTCCCCAAACTTTTTGACATGATAGATGAGTCAAAAAATGAGGATGTAAAAAGTTTAACAAGTAGTCAGTTTAACCCAGTAGTAGATGCATGCACTTTATGTGATATGTGTTTTATGACCAAGTGTCCTTATGTACCTCCACATGAATTTAATTTAGATTTTCCTCATTTAATGTTGCGACATAGAACTGCTCAAAAAAAACTTAATAAATTACCAGTAGTCCCATCTCAGTTGGCTCAAATAGATAGAAATGCGAAAATTGGTGTAATGTTTTCTTCATTGATAAACTGGGCTTTAAATATTAAAAATAAATTTTTAAGAAAAATATTAGAATTGGTTTTCGGAATTGACATAAGAGTTAAGCTTCCAACTTTCAATTCTGAAACATTTACAAATTATTTTAAAAAAAATAAAGACCCAATAAATAATAATGCTCCATCGAAGAATAGAAAAGCAGTAATTTATTCAACTTGTTTTGTTAATTTTAATAAAAAAGATACAGGTGTAGCAGCATTAAAAGTTTTAAAGAAAAATGGTGTTGAAGTTCAAGAAGCTTACCCTGGATGTTGTGGTATGCCATTCTTAGAACAGGCAGACCTTCCAAAGGTGGTTGAACAAGCTAAAAAAGTTTCAAAAGATTTATTAAAATGGGTAGATAAAGGTTATCAAGTTATTACGCTTACAGCTAGTTGTGGCCTAATGTTGAAGTTTGAATGGCCGCTATTATTACCAAATGACGAAAATATAAAAAAACTTTCAAAAAGTGTGAGTGATATTGATGAATTTATTGTTGATATAGCACAAAACGAGGGCCTAGCTGAAGGTTTGCAAGAAATTGATGGTGGAGTAACTGTACATAATGCTTGTCATGCAAGAGCTCAAAATATGGGCATAAAAGCAAGAGACATGTTGAAATTAATTCCAAATATTAAAATAGATGTTGTAGAAAGATGTGCTGGTCATGGTGGGACTTTTGGAGTGATGAAAAAAACACACGATCTTGCTTTGAAAGTTGGTAGACTGACAGTAAAACAAATTAAAAGTAAAAACAATAAGTACATGGCTTCAGATTGTCCTCTAGCAGGAAAACATTTGAAACAACTTGAGATCGATACTAATATTGTTAATGATGAGGCACTACATCCCATAGAATTGATGGCAAAAAGTTATAAGTTATAAGTTATAAGTTATAAATATGTCAAAAGAACAAAAACAAATTCAAAAAGAAGATTTATTACCTCTTGATGTTTATACAAAAAATAGAAAAAAAATTAGAAAAGATCTTATAGAGTTTAAAAAGACAAGAAGAATCGCTCTTGGGCCATATGCTACTTTTTATTTTGAAAGTTTTGAAACTATGTTAGCTCAAGTTCAAGAGATGCTTTATATTGAAAAAGGTGGTGATGAACAATTAAAAGATGAATTAATTGCATATAATCCTTTGGTTCCAAACGGAAAAGAATTAGTTGCAACAATAATGTTTGAAATAGACAACCCAGTTTCAAGAGCCACGTTTCTTGGAAAATTAGGAGGTATTGAGGAGTGTGTTTTTATAAAAATAGATAATGATGACATTATTTATGGATTACCAGAGATTGATGTAGATAGAACATCAGCAGAAGGAAAAGCTTCTTCGGTACAATTTGTTCATTTTAATTTAACAGAAGAGCAGATTTTAAAATTTAAAGAAAATAATTCAAGTATTGAAATTGGAATAGATCATAAAGAATATTCACACACAACCAAACTAACAGAAACAAATATAAAGGCTTTGTCTTCAGATTTTAATTAATAGTACTACCCCATATATTATCAGTATCAATCCATCCTTTATAATTATCTGTTGTAACCTGGCACCATTTATTTTTACATTTTTTTATGATTAATAATCTTCCTTTTTCTAATTTTGCCAAAGGTTTTGAAAATCTTGAAGGTTTTTTAAATAAAATTTTATTTTCTAAAATTATTAAAGAATTTGATTTTTTTAATTGAGATATATGAATCCATCCACTATTTT
>Ga0315338_1001669_pt1 | contig 26034 bp, 36 predicted proteins | sample ASW8metaG_FD_204518 | JGI IMG/M metagenome (GOLD analysis project Ga0315338, IMG submission 204518) | Ammonia-oxidizing marine archaeal communities from Monterey Bay, California, United States - ASW #8 | ecosystem: Environmental > Aquatic > Marine > Coastal | place: USA: California | collected... | reverse complement strand
CGCGATGACCGCTGTTGCTCCGATAGCCTCGCTGATAGCAGCAACTGCATCCCAGTTCATCGTTAATCCCCCGGTCGTTTATCTAACCGGCAGCATATCCGACGGGGTCTGGACCGCGAAGGTCGCTTATTGGCCGTTCTCAGCACATCGCGATGTGTCAACGTAACGTCTGCTTTCAAGCCGATACCAGTTGCTCAGTTATGGATTGATAAAACTCCAACGTATATAGACTCGCGGCATCCTCGCGCCACCATTTACGTACGGGCTCAGGGCGCATCAGTTTTTTGACATATGGCTCAGCCATGTTGAGAACGCTTCCACCCTTTAGTTCCTCGCTTAATAATTGCGACTTGGATTGAACGTGGGTGTCTTCGAGATACGCCAAGAACGTATTAACAAAGGCGCAAAATCGCACGCCTTCTGCGCCGTCCAAATCGTCGCCTTTTAGCGCCCGCTCATAGATGTCCGCGAGTGCGGGATCGGTCGCCAATTGGGAAAACACTTCGTTATATAGAGCACATTGCGCGTGCCATGTATTGGCTCGTGACAACTGATTGTTCTGATCGATCAATTCGGAGCTGTGTCTCACCTGTACGGCTACATAGATCAGCGAAATCACGATGGCTAATGCGCCGATAATTTCCGCTGTCCCGCTAACTGCATCCCAGTTCATCTTTCAATCCCCGCCGGTTAATCCGGTGGTCAGCATATCCGACGGCGTTGATGACGTGAACGTCGGTTCATGGCCGGTTTCCGCTGTAGCTTGAAGCGAAACGACCGTCGGCTTACGGGAAAGCTGCCGTTCAGAATCGCTTCTATATCGTCTCAAATGTGCTCAGTACGGTCCTTTCTAATGTCACGCGTTAAACTCGCTCGCTTCTTAGGTCGCGCTCGCGATTCATCTTATGGTCTCACTTGTATTGCTCATAATCCGCTCTACCTCATGTCGAAACCCTTTTTCGAACTCATTGCCATAATTGTCCCAAAACCATTTGCCACCGTTTGTAGATAGCGTACGTCTGATGGCAGGTATTTGAGCTTCCCAAGTGTCGTTCGCTAACTCAGCGTACGCGCTTTGAGCGTACACGTTTGCCAGTGACATCAAGGCACTGTGGAGCATTAAACGGTACCGAAACAAATCTTCCGTCGGTAAGATTTCCGGGTTTTCTGCGCCCGCCAACCAAATATGCATAACTTCCGCGTTCTCGATTAACGGTTGTCGTGCGGTAATCGCATGGTTAATGCTCGAATCGACGGCGGCAGCTCGAACGGCCTTTGTATTTTGGTCAATCTGACCGGTGTTTTGGCGGATCTGTGATGCGAGATAGATAAGCGAAATAACAACGGCGATGGCGCTGACGATCTCGGCGATAGCTGCTCCTACTTCCCAATTCATCTTGGGACCTCCTCCCACCAGTAAATCCAGCGGGCAGCATATCCGAGGACATCAGCAGCGTGAACGTCTGAAGTTGGCCGTTCGCGTCGAATCTGCAGCTATACGTGACCGGCGGCTCTGCTCTCGATAACAGACCTTTTGGCGCTAACCGTGGCCCGCCGAAATGTGCGTAAAGCTGCCCTTCGACGTGACTGCGCACGTGACCATCGGCTAAGCTCGATCCAAACGTATGGGAGGGGGCAACTTCGACCATGAATTGCTGCGACGCAATGATTCTGCCTAGTGCAACGAACATAGGTTCTGCCTATCTGGCAGTTAGGCGGCCAGGAAATCATTCAGGAACTAGAGACTTTAACCAATGCCAGAACGAATCGAACCGGAAGAAGTACTTCTCAAGTACTACGACGCCATTTGCTCCCGCTGCCCCGCGGGTATCAGTCGGTATTTTGACGAGACTGTCACGCTTATATCGCTAACCGGTAGCAGCGCAATATCCGGCGCCGAAAACATCGATGCCGTATTCGAGACCTTAATTGAAACGTGGGACAACCTGGGAGTCAGCCTCAAAATCGAGTACGACCCCGGCGAGTTCCGAATCGAAGAAATTCAACCCAATGTGGCCCTAATTCGTACTCGTATTACGAATCGCCGCATCACAGGGGAACTATTTGAAAGCTGGAATTGCATGTATGTGCTCGTTAACACTGAAGCGGGCTGGAAAATATCCCTCGCTACTTTTGATGACAAGGGTACTCAGGAATTTGCAGGCGCTTCATAGTCTAATGAGTGGAAGCTTCGGAGAAGCGCCGCCTAACAAATCATTGGATTTCGACGCTTGACTGTGCCTTTCACTTCGCTGTCGCTCTGTTCGGTCGCCATCAAACGCGACTCGCTGCAACGTTAGATGGCTAGAGAACTGAAACGATGAACTGGGAAGCAGTGGGCGCGATCGGGGAAACAATAGGTGCCCTAGCGGTCGTCATCTCTCTCCTTTACGTAGCTCGACAACTAAAAATTCAAAACAAAGAATCTAAGATCGCCTCTCAACACGACGTCACCGTGGCATTTCGCGATGCGGTTAGCGTGGTTAAGGACCGAGACGTTGCGGATTTGATAGTGCGGGGTCGGGACGGCGTAGAGCAATTGACCGATTCGGAAAGAGTTCAGCTTCTCGGGCTACACCAAATGCTATTTCGGGTTTATGAAGAAGCGCATTACCAGTTTCAAGAAGGACGGTTAGAACAGAGCATGTGGGAAGGCATGGCCGCCCAGTTTCGCGATTACGTAGCAGCAAAGGAGATTCAGAATTCTTGGTCGCTCAGAAAGCATACGTATCGTAGAGAGTTTGTCGAATTTGTAGATAGCATTGAACCAGGCCAATACAGAATCAAATGAATCAGCATCTATTGGCTTCTTCAAAGTCGCTACTTAACAAGGGGATCAACCTGACAGCTTACAGCAAGCTTTTCACTCCCAGCTTCGCCATTTTAGGTCGCGAAAAGCTTGCTGTAATCTGCAGGTTATCCCAACGTTAGGTGGCAATGTGATGTCCATTCAGGATTGGGGGGCTATCGGCGAGGTCGTTGGTGCGGTTGGAGTTATTGCTACGCTCGCATATCTGGCGATACAGATTAAGCAAAATACAGCGATGGCCCGAATGGCAGCGCTGCAAAATGTTATTGCCGGCGGCGTTGACCATAACCGTGGAATCGCCGATAGCGAAGATCTCGCGAGAATAATAACTAAAGGCGTCGCTGAACCGCATTCATTGAGTGATGAAGAGCGCCTCCGATTTAACGCTAATGCCGTGACGCTCTATCACCACCTGGATGCGGCGTACCAAATGTACGAACGAGGACTCCTCGATGAAGAATCGTGGCAAAAATTTGCGTATGAAGCGCCTATCTGGATAAGGCTTCCCGGAATACGGGAATGGTTCGAAACGGACAAATACAGATTGTCGCCTGGGTTTCGGAAATACTTAGAGCTCGCCATTGAGACAGAACAAATGCCCAAAATAGTTCCAGCATTTGGACGTGAAATCGAAGAGGTCCCACATCAATGACGGGCCTGCCACCGAACAAATTGCTGAACCGGACTGCTTACAGCGCGCTTTTCCGATGTGCAGATATTTTCACATCTCCAAAGCGCGCTGTAATCTGCCGGTCAGCAAAACGTTAGGTCACACCGAGGATGTGCACCTCAATCGGAGCTATGGACCCGGTGCGGTTATAGTTTAACTTCCCGACTTAGCAGCCACGAAGTAGCAGAAATGAACCTTGAACTTGCCGCAGTGATCGCCGAAATCGTGAGCGCTTTCGCCGTTGTAGCCACCCTCATATTTCTGGCAATCGAACTAAGAAATAACCGAGACGCGACGCGCTCGTCGGCACTGGATTCATTAGCTTCTGGATTCAACGCGACAAGCGCGCAGATATTTTCCGACCCGGGACTAACCGATATTTGGCTAAAGGGTATGGAAGACCCCGAAGCGTTAAATGAATTGGAACGAACGCAGTTGGTGCTGATGGTCCAATCCTACGTTAATACGTACACATCAGTACGGAAATATCATGAATCTGGCGCGTTGCCGAACGATGAATGGCTCGTGTACTCAAAAGGAATGGCCGGATTTATGAACACGCCGGGTGGTTACTGGCTTCGCGAAAACATTGCGATTACACCTTCGGTGATCGCAGAATTCGACAAATACAAAGAACTGGGGGAGCGGTACGCCTACGTGCGCCAGGCAAAATAGATGAATTCAATAAGTGGGTAATCGACATAGGCCCTGAACAAGGAAGCGCACCCGAACCAGCGGCTCTGATACCGCGCTCTCCTTTAACGACTAAACTTTCGCATTTTATTACGCTGCCGAAGGTCGGTTTTTGGCCGGTTGCCGCCCGTGAATCTGAATCTTCGAGGGTCCGTTTCCGGGCGCTAGGCCGTCACTCGATCGGCGCACCTTTATAGGTCCGATAGTTTTTGGAATTTCCATTCACCGGGAATATCGTCCTGAAGATCCACGGTCAGGCGATTCCAAAAGGTATCCGTGATAGGTGTAGTTCGATTGTCCCACCAACGCCGGATTAACGGATGCTTCAGCATACCGAGGACGACACGTTTATGCTGCATCCAGGATTCGTTGGAAACATAGCCCAAAGAATATTGGTTGTAGAGACCTTCAACACTTAGAAAATAGTCGGCAATGACCCATATAAACCTTCTTTTCTCATGAGGCGTTAAAGATGTTTCGTCTTCAAAGCCCTTTTCCCAAATATCTGCGAGCGTCTCGCTACTCGCCATATAGCTATGGAAACGAGAATACGCAGTGCTTTTTTCGAGCTCAGTAGCAGCCGACTGTGCTCCCGTATTCTGGCGGATTTGAACAGCGAGATAACCTAGTGTCGCGATGACACCTACCGCGCCAACCACCTCGCCGATTGCTCCCATAGCGTCCCAGTTCATCGTTCCATCTCCCGTTTGCAAACCGAGCGGGCAGCATATCTGAGGGTATTGGCGGCGTGAACGTCTGCAGCTGGCCGTTCTCGCTCATTGCTGTCGCGAAGCCGAACGTCCGTTATGGAGAGGCTAAGCCGACGTTCGAGCACCGATAAGTGCGCATCATCTATCTTCGGCGCGAAATATGTAACGGACAAATTGGGGTTCCTATAGCAATAGTTAGATGGATATTAGTCAAGCGTTAGCGATCTCGGGTGTTCAGTTCCAGGGGCAAAATAGCTTTATTAACCGCTACGACGAATTCCAGGCCAAGCTCATTGAGTACATGCTCGACCTTGCGCCACTCGTTAATGGATCGAGGGTTTGGTTCCATTATGCTAAGCAAATGTGTCACATCCCCCTGGTTCGCATATCCGGTGGTGTGTCGAAGAACACTGTGGTACGACGTGGCGGCGGTGTAAAATAGCTCCTGAAAATAAGTCGTAAACAAAACCTGTTCCTTATCCGTCAAGCTTTCGTCTGTCCGCGCCTTGACTAATACATCCGCGATTTCCGGGTTCGATAAAACCGTGCGTCGCCATTCAGAATACATATTCTGTTGCGCATTGAAGCCTTGCATCACCGCGTGTGCGGAAGTCTCCTCCGCAGCGATTCGGGAAAGTCGCGTTTGAATCGCAAGGTATATAAGCGTAATGACGACAGCCAGCGCTCCAATTGCTTCCGAGATTGTGCTAATTGCTTCCCAGTTCATCTTTCAACCCCCACTCTCTAATCCAACGAGCAGCATATCCGAGGGTATCGGTGGCGTGAACGACCGTTGGTGGCCGTTCGCGTCGATAACGTGAGAACTAACAGTGGTCCGCTTTCAAGCCGGTAAACCGACGGTCATGCCGCGGCGCAATAGGCCAACCTAAACTGACACAGCCTTTTTCACCAAGTAATCTGTCCGCCAGGAAGGCGGAGATGCTGGTATGAACTGGGACGCAATTGGAGCTGTAGGCGAAATCGTCGGTGCGATAGCCGTTGTAATCTCCCTTGTGTACGTCGCGGCCCAAATACGCCAGAACACGGCGGCTGTAAGAGTTTCAACGCACCAAGACCTTTTGGCTAACCAAACCGCCGCTCAACATATCGCCGCGGCGAATCCACAAGTAGCAGAGCTGTGGCAGAAAGCGGACGATGATTATGACGGCTTGAGTCCTGCCGAGAAAAAGCAATTCACTGTATTTTCGTTAAATATGTTCAACACATTTCAGTCGGCGCGGTTTAGCCACGAAGCTAATTTACTTCCCGAGGAAGTATGGGAAGCCTGGGTCAGAGGCTATGCCTCTATAATCGGTTCGAGCCCAGGCGTTCGGCGCGAATGGGTCGCGCTACGAGAGCTTTACACACCCAATATCCGGCATGTTGTAGACACACTCGTTTCAGAACATGAAAATCTCACCTAACCAAAGGATGAATCGGACCCAATACAGCACGCTTTCCCGATGTGCAGATATTTTCACATCTCCAAAGTGCGCTGTGATCTTCAGACTATCCCAATGTTAGGAACTATCTGGAACCCTATATGACGTTGGAGGCAATTGGAGTGTTAGCGGAGGTGGTTGGCGCTATCGGCGTAATCGCTTCTTTGGTCTATTTGGCAATACAAATCAGATCCAACACTAAGCAACTACGCTTCGAAGCCTCTCAAACGGTCGCTGAATCGATTGACCGCGCATTCGACCCTCTTTATGTAGAACCGAACGCATTGATATTGACGAAAGGTGGCGCTGATCTCGATTCGCTAAACGAAACAGAACGAACGGTCTACAACGGGCTGATGGGAAGGCAGCTTCACAACTTCTATCGGGTAGTTGAAGCGCAGAAGCTGGATATGATCGATAAGTCTGCGACTCAGGCGATGTATTACAAAGTCTATGCAGACATTTTTGGCTCACCTGGAGCATCTAAATGGCTCGCTGAGAATAAGCATATGGTTGATGCGGAGATTCATGAGGCTCTAAACGGACCGCGTACAGAATCAGGCTCGGATTAAGGACAATACGGCAAAATGGCACCTAACCATGCGATGAACCTGACAGCTTACAGCAAGCCTTTTACTCACTGCTGCGCCACTTTATTTCGCAAAAGGATTGCCATAAGCGGCAAGTTATCGCGACGTTAGATGGCCGCTGTCGCTCCATAACCAAACTTATAGGCCGAATCGCAAATGAGCAGATATTCCATTCCGTACGAAGGTGGCTGTAGTTGCGGGAATATTCGGTATCGATGTTCAGCTGAGCCAACGATGTCTTATCACTGTTATTGCCGGGATTGCCAAAGAGGAAGCGGTAGTGGTTTTGGTACGCGGATCGCGCTGGAAAATGAATATTTCGAGCTGCTGAAAGGCGAACCAAAACGCCACGGTACGGGTCCCGACGGTGGCAATCGTGTGCTTCGTTACTTCTGCCCCACGTGTGGTTCTGATGTTTACTCGGAGAACGTGACCGTCGAGCAGAAATTCATCAGCGTCGCCAGCCTTGATGATCCAAGTGTCTTTGAACCGCAAGTGGGATTTTGGGCCTCAAGCGCCCAACCGTGGGTTAAGGTCAATAGAGACATAAAGAATTTTGACACCCAGCCCACGATGGTAGAGTTGGCTGAACATTTCGGAGCTGGAAATTAGGCCCAAAATGCCATAACTCGGATCGCCACCATGCAAGTCGCTGGAGGCCGACGCTTGACCGCGCCTTTCCCATCGCTGCTGCTCCGGCGACGTGCCCCCATGCACGGCTCGACTTCATTCTCTACGCCCGCTTTCAAAAACACGAACGTCGGAGATTGGCCGAACGCGTCGATATTGATGCAACTGGCGACGGTCCGCTTTGGGCGGTGACCCGCCGAGTTCATGGTGCGATGCAATCGGCGAAAGACGACCCTAAACGTAAGTTCTGTCTAAGTTCCGAACTCGTCTAGTTCTTGCTCCCAATGCGAGACGATTGCTGTGATGATGGGCGTCATACCTTGTATTCCCAGTCGCAGAGGATTATGTCATGGCGGATGGCCTTGCTAAGCGAGTCATTGAAACTGTTGGATTTGTCGGCGTCGTCGGTTCACTAATCTTTGTCGGCCTGGAAGTGAGGCAGAACTCGGTCGCTATCCGGGCCGCCACAAACGCCAGCGTCGCGGAGGCATTTCACGAACAAAACATGATGCTTGCATCATCTCCAGAGCTCGCCGCCGCATTAGCTAGAAATGTCGAGAGCCCCGAAAGCGGGTCCATCGAAGACGTGATTCAGATTCTTGGTGCCTGGAGAGGTGCATTTCACATATGGTCCAACGCGCATAGACAGCACCTTGACGGTACATTGCATCCCGCGATTTTCGCATCGGTGGTTCAAGAGATATCCACATACGCGACAAAATCGTCGGATGACTCGGCAGACAATCCAGTTACGTGGAGAAAAAGACAGATGCGATGGGCATGGGAGAACGAGCGTTTTATTTACAATCCGGATTTCCAAGCGTTTGTCGACGAAACGATCGGTTTCGACAATTAAAACGTTGCATCGTTGGCGCGAGTATTCGGGGCACGACGCTAAATTCGGCCCTATGGTTCCGCTTTTGGCCGGTTTCTGCCGAAAACCAGCAAAATGTTTTGGTCCGTTACCGAGCAGTGAACAGTCGCCGGTTTGATACGGCAAAAATCCAGTTGAACCGGAATCAGACAACTGAAAAGTGATGAAGTACGCTACCTCGTGGTTACAAGCTGGAGCGTGCTATGGAATCCGAGCGAATAAACCGATGGCTAACCCTTGGCGCCAACTTCGGCGTGCTTGTAGGCATACTCCTGCTGGTTTACGAGCTGAACCAGAGTCGGGAGTTAGTGCGTTCCGAAATTCGCAACGAGCTATCGAATGGTGTCGTTGAGCTCTTAAGCCAGACTGCCGAAAACGGCGATCTCGCGAGCATAATTTTTCGCGGAAATAGCGGCGACGAGCTTTCGCCTGAAGAGGGTTTCCGATATAGCTCATTCATGCGGGCATTCTTCAGGTATGCAGCCAACGTCCATTACCAATACCGAAACGGTATGTATGAAGAAACCGAGTACGTTCGCCAAAGAAGCGCTTGGGGGAATCTTTTCATACTTAATGCCGTAGCAAAGGAGTGGTGCGAATATCGTGCGACATTTCCCGACGAGTTGATAGCGGAATTGGATAGCTTGCTTACGCAAGAATGCTAGGCGCGAGGCGATCTTCGAGAGTGGATAAACCCGTACCGCGAATTTGCGGTGCGAAAGATGTCGAGTGTGTATGAGACGCTCGATCAATCTGTGTTTTCTGGTTTCGCGGGCTGCCGTATGTTGACGCCGAGGTACCGTTCTTTTTGTTCGAGCTCTTCGTCAACGCTCTCGAGCAAAGCCGCGCGCACATCCTCGGTTATTACCGAATGTTCCAAAATCCAAGCGCCTCCAGGAGATTTTGCTATATAGGCCATCCCGGAGGAATGGGCGCGCCACTCCTTATCGCGTAGGGTTCCATCATGGTGGTGATTAACCGCCGTCATGAAGTGGTTGATGTAGGATTGCCCCACCATTTGGAAGCGGTAGAGCTGGACCTCATCAAGACTATCCGGATCAGCAAAGCCCTTTAGCATGATCTGAGCGAGCTCCGGGTCCCCGGTGATCTGTGCGTTCAAATTGTTCCAGCCAGTAGACAATGCATCGATTGAAGCTGCTTGGACGGCTTTGCGATTTTGTCGAACCTCGGCGGCCAAGTAGATGAGCGTAACCAAAACGGCTATCGCGCCGGCTATTTCAGCAATTGCGGTTGCGACTTCCCAATCCACGATTTGGTTCTCATAAATTCAATTCGCCGATAGCATAACAACCATTGGTGTCATTGCGACCGGCCGTTCTTGGCCGTTCGCGTCGATATTGATGCCGACGGCGACCGTCCGCATAGGAACCGGTAAGCAGACAGTCATGCGGCACTGCAAAAAGCCTTTCCAAACTGACACCGCTTTTTTCGCCAAGTAATCTATCCGTCAGCGAGACGGAGGTACCGGTATGAATTGGGACGCAATTGGAGCGATCGGCGAAATCCTTGGTGCTATTGCCGTGGTAGTGACACTTGGCTACCTCGCCATCCAATTGAAGCTCGCTCGTGTGGCGTCCGAAGTACAGACTACTTATGCGTCGCACGAAAGCTACTCGCGGTGGCGCATAGCATTGATGCAGAATCCGGAACTGCCGAAGGTTATCGCAAAAGCTAATAGAGGAGAGGCGCTTACGGACGACGAAGAAATTGCGATTTCAACACTGAGCCAAGAGTTGTTTATTGGCGCTGCTGTATCAATGGCAACCAACAAGCGCTCCGCAATCTTTTACGATATCCCGTCCGAAATCGAGTATCTGATCAGAATACTTAAATCCAATCCCGGGCTCGTCCCGTTCTGGCACAGCCATAAAGATATGATTAATCAGTGGGCTCCAGAGCATGTTGCCGCCATCGACGCGGCAGTGTCGAAGGACGAAAAATAGAGAGATCCGTTTATCGGTATGGGCTTCGGCCGAACAAGTCGCGTATGGACCCCTCCCGTAAGTAGAGACGGAATTGCATCGTAGACGGTCGAAGGTCGGTTCTTGGCCGGTTTCCGCCTTGCAACGGAATGTGGGTCTCCGTCTGCTATCGCTCGCTAAACAGCCGCACCGTTCCGCGGGTCAACAGCGAGAAGAGCCTCAACCATCGAATCAGCGACCTGCTGCCGCAGCTTCCATCTGGTCGATGTGTTCGATGAACGCAGCATCCCACCAGCCCTCTCGTGAACTGTGCCAGAACTCCCGGCCCATCGGAGTCGCGAGGTAAAACGCAATGATGGCTTGGATTTTCGCCCAGTGAGCATCGTCGAGGGTGCCAGCCTTCCACGTATGAAAGGTGCTATGGAAATTGTTGAAGATACGATACATAAGAAGGCACCAGCAATTCAGGCCGTCCTCGTCGAGTTTCGCTGAGTTGTTCATGGTGCCGGCGAACGCATTTTCCGTGGCGGTCGCCCAGGTCTTCCGCGCATCGGGCTCCGTGAGTAGAACATCGAGGATGCGATCGTTTTGAATCGCGATCTCGCGATTCGAAGTCTCTTTCAACTCTCGGGTGTTTTGTCGCACCTGCAAACCCACGTAGATCAGCGACGCAATTACCGCGGCACCGCCCACCAACTCGCCAATAGCACCCAATGCATCCCAGTTCATCGTTAATCTCCCGCTCGTTAATCTAACGGGCAGCATATCCGAGGGGGTTGGCGGCGTGAACGTCTGAATTTGGCCGTTCGCGTCGATTTCGTAGCCGCCGGCGACCGTCCGCTTCTGCGCGCCTAACCGCCGCTCAATTCCGCACCGCAAAAAGGGCTAAGTGCCCGAAGCCGCCGCTCAGGGCGAATCAAAGCCAGACCGCACCTACCTCGATACGAAAAGCGCCAAGGCCGAAACCTCTCGGTTTTACCATATCGGGCGCTGCCCCAGATGGAACTGTTCGACTAAACCGAAAGAACCATGAGATCGCACAAATTTGGTCGCATTTTGTTAGCGCATCGTCGCGAAGCATTTGCGCAATTCGTCGACAAACACGTCCGGTTTTTCGGTTGCTGCGAAATGCCCGCCGTTATTCAGAATCTTGAAATAACGCAAATCGGAGCATCGTTCTCGATACCAACGCTCCGACGCAATGAAGATATCGTGTGGAAAGATGCTAACGCCGAAAGGAATGTGGATCGGCGGTTGCGGCTGTCCCAACAGCGACATGCTCTCCCAATAGAGACGGGCGGCCGAGGCGCCGCTTTCTGTCAGCCAATACATCATCACGTTGTCGAGCATCTCGTCCCGGCTGACGGCGTCTTCGGGGGAGCCGTTATTGTCAGTCCAGGCCCAGAATTTTTCGATTATCCATGCTGCGAGACCTACCGGTGAATCAACCAGACTGTAACCTATGGTTTGCGGACGGGTACCTTGTTCCTTTGAATAACCGCCATCGACGTCTAGGTAATACTGAAGTTTCTCTATTGCCTTTTGCTCGAAATCCGTTAAATCCGTCATCACCTCTTCGCCGGGCGTGACCAACGCGAAATTAACGTGTGCCCCGATGCAATGATCGGTTTGCGTCGTCGCGATACTGTGGGTGACGCTCGAACCCCAGTCGCCGCCTTGAGCAAAATATTTGTCATAACCCAGCCGCTCCATCAATGCGCCCCAAGCACGACCAATGCGTTCGACGCCCCAGCCGGGTTCGGTCGGTTTACCGGAAAAGCCGTATCCGGGCATCGTCGGCAGGACCAAATGGAAAGCATCACTTTCGTTGCCGCCATATTCGGTCGGGTCGGTGAGCGGGCCGATGACTTTGAAAAATTCGGCGACGGAACCCGGCCAACCATGGGTCATGACCAGCGGCCGGGCCTCATCGAAGCGCGATCGGATATGCAGGAAATGGATATCCACCCCGTCGACCGTTGTTACGAATTGCGGATACGAATTGATAATCGCTTCACAGCGGCGCCAATCGTATTCTTCCATCCAATAACGGCAGACGTCTTGTACATATGCCAGGGGTGTTCCTTGACTCCAGTCGTCAACGACTTCGGCCTCAGGCCATCGTGTCGCGGCAATCCGCGATTTGAGATCCTGTAATTCCGATTCGGATACCGAAATTTCGAACGGGCGGGTTTCACTCATCGAACTTTCCTCCCAAACGCTGCCTTTTTCAGTTCATTAGTCTTTGCGAAGCGAGATCCCGGCCAACGACGTTCGCGCGAATATCTTGATCCGGTTGCCGTGATGATCGCTGACAAAACCATAAAGCACGACGTCGCCGAAAGACACCGGTTCGCGCAGAATATGGCATCAGATTTTGCCCGTTCGCCAAGTCGAACGTCGGTTAATGGCCGTTCGCGTCGATAATACGGCCCTAGGCGACCGACGGTTATCGACCCGTCAACGGTCATTGGTTGATGTGTGGCGTCGGATCACTGTCTCGCCGATAACAGGCAATCGGGATGGTTTATTTCCATTTGCTTATTTGTTGATTCAAATTGGATTTAGGATTTGCAGCCAAGAGCGTATCGACCGTTTTAACGAATCCCGGGTCGTATAGAGGAGCACCGAACCTTTTCCACCAAGCACGGCATCTGTCCGAGCCTATAACGACGGGTATCGCAGATTGGTAAGCCACCCATGCGGCTTGATCTAGGACTCCGATCTGGAATTGCAAAAACTGATGCTCCCGGCTCCGCATGAATGCGCACAAAAATGACCAAAGCCGATGTTTTTGCTCCAATGTCGGTTCCTCATCGGAATCCCAGCTCATTGTTAACTCGGGAAATTGAACCTGATTGTTCAGGATTTCCATATCAACTTGGATTAACGCTTGCCGCGCCTCTGAGCGGAGTAGCTTAGACGTCTGCCTAGTCTGGATTGATAGGTAGACCAGGGTGACTACCACCGCTGCTGAACTGATTATCTGGCTCCATGTCGCAAAGTCTGAGGTATTCATGCCGCTCTCTCCCGGGAATTACCGCGCCACGATAGCAGTGATGCTAATCACCGGGAATGTCTGTTGCTGGCCGTTCGCGTCGATATCGAAGCAACTTACGACTGTCCGAGTTGGAGCCGCTAAGCAGACGGTCATGCGGCGCTGCAATAGGATCTCCCAACCGAGCGATGCGCTATTCTTGCGCTATCCACCCATCAACGCAGGGAGACTTTCATGGACCTTGGACTTACGGGAAAGGTCGCGCTGATCACCGGAGCGAGCAAAGGACTCGGCAAGGCAATTGCCGTCGAACTCGCTAATGAAGGTGCACACGTTTCGATCTGCGCACGCGGTCAGGAAGCGCTGGATGAAACCGCTGCGGCACTGCGCAAACAGGGCGCGACTGTAGTCGCCACCTGCGCCGATGTCACCCAGACTGCCGACGCGCAACGTGTGGTCGATGCCACGATCCAGCAGTTGGGCCGTATCGATATCCTGGTGAATAACGCCGGCGATATCTGGATGGGCCGTGCAATAGAAACGACCGATGAGGAGTGGCAGTACTGCATGGATGTAAACTTCTACAGTGCGGTTCGTTTCACGCGGGCCGTGGTGCCTCATATGAGGGAGCAGGGAGGCGGTCGCATTATCAATATTTCGACGGTGGGTGCGCGGATGCCGTTGCCCGGATGTGTCGACTACAACAGCGCAAAAACTGCTTTACTGGGATTCTCGAAAACGATGGCCGAAGAACTCGGTCCCGACGGTATCCTGGTTAACTCCGTCTGCCCCGCTATCGTCGCCTCACCGATGCTGGATAAACTCGCAGACCAGCTCGTTCCAGCGATGGGGCGCGATCGCGAAGACGTGTTGAAGAACCTTGCCAATCAGTTTTCCACCCTCAATCGGTGTGGACGAGAGGATGAGGTTTCGGGGCTCATCGCATTTCTTGCCTCTGAAAGAGCCACTTACATCACAGGGAGCGTGTATGACGTCGATGGGGGTTTTCACAAGGGACTTTAGCCGGGCGGCCCGCCCCTCTTTCTACGTTAGCGACAATCAGAGTTTACGGGCTCGGGCCGTCGACGCCGCCGACAATCTAAAAAGCGCCGAAAACTAATCACGAATGTCTCTTGATGGCCGATTCTGTTGAAAAACCCCGTAGTAACTGTGCTCCGAGAAAATCAGGGGTAGCTTAAACCATTACCGGGGTGGTGATCGTTCGTTACAGGCGATCCTAGGACGTCGAATTTTTCGCAGCTTCTGAGCCGGGCCACCGAAGGGAGTTTTTCAACAGAATCGGCCGTTATGCGCCCTCGGGGGCGAGAGGCCGAAGGTCCGTTGTCGAGCGACGAACCGACGCCCGTGTTGTATTCAAGCAAAAATCGAGGGCGGCGAAGCATCGGCCCCGAGCGTTATGATGTTAACCATCGCTTCGCGTACGCTCAGTACAATCGTCGGTTTCTCCACTCTTCCCCATTAACTTTCTATAAATCTCTGGCGTCCATGCAGTAATATCCAGATCGGGCGTAATGTCGTGAATGAAACTACCTGTGAATACCGCAGCACCCGATTCCCACCAGTCCCTGGTTACGGGGTTCTCAATCATTGTGCGTGCAGTTTGTCGATACCTCTCCCAATCATTTTCTTCGACCAGTTTGAGTTTGTACTGAGAATACGTTTCTTCAAAAGTAGCGAATACACGGGCGAGCATCCACATAAATCGTGTGCGCTCTTCATCCGTCAGCTCATCGGGATGCGCAAGTCCTTTCGCGTAGACACGCGATAATTCTGGATCGCTTGCCCCCAACTCGTACAAGGCGGTTCTGGATGAACCGGTTGCTTGGGCGGTTGCGCTTTGCTGAGAGCGAGTAAATTGGCGGATCTGAACGGCGAGGTAAATTAGGGTGCATATCACCGCTAAGGCCTCAACTAGGCCACTAATTGCTCCTAACGCTTCCCAGTTCATCATTCAGTCTCCGGTTCGCAAAGCCAGGCGACAGAATAACTGACGATCTCGGGATCGTGAACGTCCGAAATTGGCCGCTTGCGGCCGGAGTGAGGTGAATCGCCGAAGGTCTGGAGTTAGAAAAAGCTGACTCTCGGCGGTTAATTCGTTACTTCTAAAACGTGCCCAGAGAAGGCTTTTCGAAATCAAAGCTACAGGGGTGATTTTGTATCGCAGACGCTTGTTAGGCTAATTTCTTACTCACTGGGATCGCCCTTGAGCGACAATCTCTGGGGTGTCTATTCCGAGCGTTTCAATACCCGCGAGCTGCTCTAGGAAGCGCTTGTCGAATGCTGCTTTACGGGCGCGTAAGTAATATTGATCCCCGGGCATAGTGTAGTAGGAGTGGATGAGGGTTTGATGTTGCAACCAGGCCTCTTCTCCGACAGAGCCTTCAAGATAATGTAGATAGATATTCTCGAATACCTTAAACAATCCAAATGCATAATGCATGAACCTCAGCCGCTCATTCTCGTCAAGGGAGTGGAAGTCTCGCAATCCCTTGTGAAACATTCCTACGCACTCTGGATCTGCGGCGAGCTGATAGTTCCATTGTATTACCGATGCAAAGATCGAATCGCGGAGGTTTGTTGACAGCGTTTTCGAACCAGCGCGAATTTGAATCGCGAGATACGCGACGGATATTACGACGGCTATCGCACCGACGATTTCCCCAATCGCGCCGACTGCATCCCAGTTAATCATTCAAACTCCCGCCTGCAAAGCTAGCAGGCAGCATATCCGAAGGTTCTCGAGGCGTGAATGTCTGAAATTGGCCGGTTTCTGCCTGATCGCAAATTGGCATGTCCGTCCGTTACCGGGCGGTGAACAGTCGTTCACCATCGGCATGTCCACATCCGGTATCTGTCCAAATCCAACCGGCGTTCGCGTTGTGCCCAGCCTAACCGCAACCGATTGGAACGGTGGCTAAGGAAGCTCGGAGTCGGGGGTTAGCCAGAACGCCTTGTAAGCTGACGTTAGCATAAACTATCAACCTTCAGTTCTTGACTAATGGATTGACCAAATGGATACCAAGGCACTTGCTGAGTGGGCAGAAATTATTGCTGCATTTGTTGTCGTTATTTCTCTGTTTTATGTTGGATATCAGGTTAAACAAAATACCGACGCGATTGAAGCGGATACACTGAACTCCGTCGTCTCGGGTCTTATTAGCACTTGGGATATCCCATTGGATCGAAGCATTGCCGAACTGATGGTACGTGCGAAGAAAGATCCCGACTCCCTTGACGATATCGACCGCGAACAGTTTCTTGGCGTATGGGCGAAGCAGGCGGCGAATTACGAAGCGGCTTGGCTGCACAAAGAATCAGGGCTGCTTTCCACAAATTATTGGGCGACCCTAATTCCACATCAGTGCTACATAATGGGAAACAAAACTGCCATCAAAATATGGTTCGAATGGAAGCCGGCCTTAACAAAGGGCTACTGGGACGAAATAACCCATAAATGTGAGCTTATTGACCCGAGATAGGACAGCGACGGCCGGCGCAACACCGATTTGCCGCCTATCGGTTCACTATACGGAATTTCCCTTCCTGGCCGTTTTGCTCCTGATCGGAGTTTGACGCGAGCGTCTGCTTTTGAGGCGGAGGCGACAGGACGAAAGCTGTGCTTGACCGGCTGGAGCGATGTCACAGCCCCCGTTAGGTGGCGCTATGGTCTCCACCAAGAACACTTCCTTTCACCGTAACCGGCTCCGCATTTTCCAGTGACCGTACGAATTCATCGGAATAGACGAGTTGGTCCTTTTCAATCTTCCACCAGGTTTGGAAATAGGGTGTGACGAGTAAGCCTGCTGCCCACGAAGACCGATTCTTCCAAATGCCTTCGTCCAACGTGCCGTATTTGTAAAGGTAATATTGGCCTTCGAGCTTTTGAAAGAGGGCCCTGGTCATCAGGGTTATTCGGGTTCGCTCGATCTCCGAAAAGCTATCCCACGTTTCGCCTTTTCCGTACGCTCGTAAGAGGACGGCAAGTTGCTCGTCGGAATGCTGCTCCATGTTTTCGTTAGCGGCAGCCCAAGAATGAGTCGCCTCAAATCCGGCGTTCGCCTTCATTGTTCGGGTGTTCGCGCCGATTTGAGCTGCCAAATACAGAATCGATATTACGACGGCGATGGCGCCGATAATTTCTCCTAGTGCACCCGCAGCTTCCCAGTTCATCGTTCTACTCCCGGCCAATGAATCCAGCAGGCAGCATATCCGAGGGTATGAGCGACGGAAATGTCGGTTCTTGGCCGTTCTCGCCCGTTGGGAACGATGCGGCCTCGGTCCGCTTACGAGAGCAGAACCGTCATCGCATGTGGCACTGCAGCAAGGGTACACGACCCGTAGCGAAAATCGTTGAGCATTAGAAAACGTTTTCAGAACTCTGATATTCGGAGCCATTTACCTTGAATTCGAAATCACGTCGCTATCTTCATCCCAGCCATACCACGGTAGGTTCTCGTAAAAGAAAGGGGTGTCGGATTGCAATTCAATCTGATTGTCCATGTATTCGACGAAGTCGTTCGGGAATGCAACTTTTGCTGAAGACCACCACTGGGCTATACCGGGGCAACGCAGTATCGCGGCATTGGGTACATGGACGATTTGCTGCATCCCTTCTTCGGCAGCACCTGATTCGCCCAGGGCGTAGGTGGATTGCCCTATCATCAGGACCGAAAAGAGCCAGGCATGGAGCCGCGCCTGGTCGTTTTTTGGCATCGAGTCGAAGTCTTTCATACCCTGGCGAAAGAGTTTCATGTGATCTTTATCCATCATTTGAATTAAAAGCCCCATGAAGTCCTTGGTAGTCGATTGGGCGGATTCCAGTCGCACAAATTCTTTCGTCTGGTGTACCTGTATTGCGAGATACACCAAGGTAGCTAATACGCCGATACCGCCGATGAATTCGCCAAGGTTCGAGAGTTGAGTCAGATCCATTCTTCTTTCCCCCATTAGTGTTGATTTGCATCGCGTTTTCATTTTCACATGCGGGCGCGTTGCTCGGAAAACGAGAAGCTCAAGGCGATCGACGCGAATACCAGGCGCTGTCCGCTCCCGACCGTTCGCGTCGATTCTCAGCTCTTTGGCGAACGGCGGTTACCGAGCGCCGAGCGGCCCCGCGCCGCGTACTGCAACAGATGGGAAAGCACTCGAAGCAAATGCCACTTTCAACGATCTCATGCGTTTTGTGTATTAATTCGCTTCCAAATGTCCATCTCTCGAATATCTGGATAAAGGCCGTAAATTTCCATTAAGTTTGCCCGCAACCCCGGATAAAATTGCAGCACGACGGAGACATCGTCTTGATACATGCGAAACTGTTCGTCGGTAATTTGCCCCTGGGAATGTGCTAGTTCTGCGGACAAGATGATGTTGCCGTAGCGATAGGCCATGTGCCTTGATTGCACAACCTCACGTTCAGAAAGCGATTCAGGTGCCTGCTGAAGCGTAACCATTAAATCGGCCACATCCGGGTCGCAAGCTATCTGACTGTTGAAATCGCCGTAGGCATCCAGCAACGACATATTTTGCGATGAACGAGCAAGGTTCACGCTTTGCCTGACTTGCTGAGCTAAGTAAAGCAGAGTGGCGAAAACCACTATTGCGCCAAGTATCTCGCCAATTGCGCCAGCTGCGTCCCAGTTCATTTTTCGACCTCCCGTTTACGAAACCAGGGGTCAGCATATCCGAGGGCGTTGGAGGCGTGAACGTCCGTATATGGACTCCTCCTCGTTTTGCAAGCAACCTGATTAAAGGATTGAGGTACGACTGCGCACGTATATTCGGCCTCTTAAGTCGGCATACGTTGATGCCGGGCCATAATGGGCTATCCGCGCGTCAGCTCCCAATCGAAAGTACGGACTCGAGGCCCTCGGACATTCCCGGGTTTAACTGACGCCGGTTCGACCTGTTCACCATCAATCAATTTGCTTAGCAATCGTGGTTGGAAACGTCTTCGTGATCCAGCTCAGGCCACGGCGCGCGCGGGGTCATAATCCGATTGTTCTCGCAGCATCGTCCAGGCGATACGCGCCGTCTTGTTAGCCAGGGCAACCGCCGCCACATTCGTATGGCTGCGCTTGGCGATGTCGGTGACCCACCGACTGAGAGAGTCGTCGCGATGTTTGGCCTGAGAGACCACCGCCCGGGCCCCGTGGATCAACATCGTCCTGAGGTAGGCATCACCGCGCTTGCTGATGCCGAGTAAACGGTGTTTATCGCCCGTACTGTGTTGCCTCGGCGTGAGACCTATGGCGGCGGCCATCTGCCGGCCCTTGTCAAAATGACTCCCGTCGCCGACAGTCGCAACCAATGCGGTAGCGATCAACGGACCAACACCGCGCAGTTGCTGCAAGCGTTGGGTCACCGGGTTCGTCCGGGCTATTGCTTCGATCTGTTTATCCAACGCCTTTAGACGCTCCTCGAATTGTAGTAGATCGACCCACAATTCGTTCAGCAGAGCGCGAAAGCAATCGGTCAGACCGTTCTCGGCATCTTCCAGCCAAACAGGAACCGCTCGCCGCAGGTGAACTATCTGCAGCGGTGCTACCAAGCCATACTCAGTCACCAGACCCCGGATCTGATTCGCTTTGGCAATCCGCTGACTCATCACCGTAGCGCGCACGCGATGTATCGCCTGGATGTCCTGCTGCTCGACCGTTTTCACCGCCACGAACCGCATGCTCGGGCGCATCATCGCCTCGCATATCGCTTCCGCGTCGTTGCGATCGTTCTTGTTGCTTTTCACATATGGTTTGACGAACTGGGGCGCGATCAACCTCACGGTAATGCCCCGCGCCTGGAGTTGACGTGCCCAATGATGCGCACCGCCACAAGCTTCCATCCCGACGATGCAATCCGAGTCAATCGTGGCCAGCAAAACTTCCAGCCATTGATGACGCCGAAGCCGGCGTTGCCAGATAGTCTTGCCGTGACGATCCACGCCGTGCAGTTGAAAAACATTCTTTGCCAAATCTACGCCTACGTGACTAAGCTTCATGGTGGACTCCTTCTCTCACTGTGACTGGTTCGTAACGCTTTCCAGTCTGGCACTTTAGATGCCGGTAAGGAGAGGAGGAGTCCATCCCATTGAAAGTGGCCGTTCGCGCTCATTTCCGTCGCGGAGCCGAACGTCCGTTCACGAGAGGAAAAACCGACGCTCCTGCTGCACCGCGATAAGCACTGTAGTTCCCCATCGACGTTTCGCTTTACGCGGAAAACTCCCAACGATAGGCTTTGTCGCAGGTAAACTCTTCTGGTACCGGTGAAGAGCAGTGGACGCAGTAATGTCAGTCTTCGTATGGGTCACCGAGAACGAGGGCTTCTTCTCGGGTCTTGTTGCGATTGCTGCGCTGCTCGGCATTTCTGGCGCCGCGGCGCGACTAATTTGGGTTCGATCGAGAGGTATCAGGCCGAGCGCCGGCACGGGCTGGCGTAGGTGGGCCATCGTGGTAGGCGGCATAGTCGTCATCGGCGCCGTTACCTTCGTACTTTTGAACTCGCCGCAGAGTGAAGTCGAGCCAAGAGATATGGCTAGAGCCGCTTCGCCTTCTATAGCGGTATTGCCATTTACCACGATGTCGGGCGTTACGGAACACGAATGGCTGTCGGATGGCATGACCGAAGACATCATTACTCTGTTAGCCCGTTCCCCTGCGATGCAGGTGATAGCCCGCAACTCAACGTTCCAGTACAAGGGTCAGTCGGTCGATATTCGACGGGTTGGTGAGGAGTTGGGCGCTGATTTTGTCGTCGAAGGTAGCGTGCGACCGATCGGCGATCGGGTCCGGGTGACTGCTCAGCTCATCGACGCGAGTTCGGGAAAGCATGTGTGGGCGGAGAAATACGACCGCCAACTCGATGAGATATTCGCCGTGCAAGATGAGGTGACGACCGGCATCGCGGCGGCGCTCGGCGACGAATTATTCAAGGTCGAATCGATCCGTGCGACCGAGGCCAAACCGGGCAACCTCGACGCATGGGGGCAAACTTGGCGAGCGGAGGCGAATTGGTCCGTCGAAGACGCCCGCAAAGCGGTCGCGCTTGATGCTGACTACGCTCGCGCGCACGCCGTGCTTGGTAGGAACCTAGCGATTGAGGCCCTACAGACGACGCGTGATCAAAACGTCTACGGGGAGGCGCAACGTGCCGCACGTCGTGCGGCCGACCTCGCGCCGGACGATGTCATCGTTTTGACCCATCTCGGCCAAGTATTACTCTGGAGCGGGCACCCCAGGCAAGCTCTCAAGGTCATGGCGAGGGTGCCCGCGATGAGCCCAAGTTACGCGGAGGGGATCGTCTGGTACGGCGATATGTTGATCCACAATGGCAGACCCGCCGAAGGCCTGGAGATGGTCGACCGAGGGATCAAACTCGCCCCGAGTTCCCGCATGATGTGGATGCACGAAACCATTCGGGCAGAGGCGCTGGTGTACCTAGGTCGATTTGAAGAGGCCAAGACGGCCTTGGAGCACGGGAGCCTGGACGAATCCCTCGCTGCGCCCGTGCTGTTCCTTGCTGGCATTGAGGCGATGACGGGCAACATGTCTGAAGCGGAGCGATTGCGGGAGGAGGCCCTCCGCCGTTCACCGGGAATAACGTCGGGCACACTCAGAGAAATGATTGAAATGATGTCGATCGACGGCGGCGGACCCAATTTCGTGCGACTGTTCGAATCGTTGAACGAACTATGGCGGGAGGGCGACGCAAAACGAGCACAATCGACGGACGCACAGCTTTGAGAGGAACAGTGCCTCTACGACCTTGAGCATACGACAGTGATGTCGCACGCTCCTTTTACGACGGATTTGGTCTGTATTATCGGTTGATCAATGTCCCTTTCTGGCCGTTCGCGTCGATTGTTGGCCCTTGGCTGAACGGCGGTTATCGAGCGCTTTGCAGTCGCCTGATGCCATGCCGAAATAGGCGAAAGAGCGACCTCCGGGGCCATTTGGCTTCTCTTCTGATAGTAATGCGGAAAAGCGACGAGCAATTAGTCAGCCGAATCCGCCAAACGCTCTAGCAGAGCGACGAATTCCGTGTCGAATCGATACCGTGATTCTACCCACCATTCACGCCCGCCTTTCATGCGAAGCAATGACGCAGGGCCTTCCACCTGCGCCTGCCAAAGAGAATCGTCATAATTTCCCTCTCTAACTCGGCCGAATACTGCGTGAAAGGCATAAAAGTATTCTTCGATGATCGCGCGAAACGTGAACTTCTCTCCGTCGGATAGAGTGACATACGATCCCAACCCCTTCGCGTAGAGGTCTCCATTTCCTTCCCGCGTCAAATACTCCCTGTGCCTAGCGAATGCCTCGACCGTTCGGTCAAAGGCGGTTAACCGTGCATCTTTAGCCGATTCACGCATTTGAGCCGTGTTTTGTCGAACTTGAACTGCCAAATAAATGAGCGTGATGATTACCCCGGCAGCAGCGACCGCTTCGGCGGTCGCGGAAATGGCATCCCAGTTCATCATTTAATCCCCGGTATTAGTGCCTAGCATTAGGATAGCCGAGAACACTACGAAGGTCGGTTCTTGGCCGTTCGCGCTCATTGCGATAGCCGAGGCGATCGTCTCTTATGCGCCGGGTAACAGCCGGTCAAGTTAACGGTCCCTACTCACACTCAGTGCCGGTAACCGACCTTCAACGTGGCCCGTAGCGGAGCCTTGCGTTAAGCTCGGCTCGACTGCGTAGGGGGATTCCGAACATGGTTTGTTGCGCTGCAACCGTTCTGTCTATTACGGCGAACACACAGTGTGTATTTGTCGGTGAACGTAGATTCTGTCTGTATCACTGTTATATGCCTTGAGACATTGTTAAATCGCGCCGCCATCATTCTGAAGTACAAAGAGCCAGCGATTCGCTGGATCAATGAAGCAGATCCGTATTGCGAAGATCCTGGAATTGCCATTGACTCAGTCAATGATGAACGAACGGTTTATCTTATTAGTGACAGCGATGCAGACTCGGCCGAAACTATCGAGCGCTGGATAAAGCGAAATTTCAAGGCGCTTTTCGAATCCGAGCTCGAGGGATGGTACGCCGATCCTTCGTTATGGCCGGAGAAGCTGACACTTAAGATGTTTCGGGAATGGTTTGAGATTGAATGCCACACTGTTTTAGTGGATACAGTCGGTGAGGCGATCTATGACGACGGCATATAACCAGGTGCTGCAGCTGACCCGTTACAGCGCGCTTTTCCAGAGTGCAGATATTTTCACTCTGCCAAAGCGCGCTGTAACGGGCAGCTGAGCACGACGTTAGATGGCTAGAGAACCGAAAACATGAACTGGGACGCTATCGGAGCAATCGCCGAGCTACTAGGCGCATTAGGTGTCATGGGTACTCTGATTTACCTCGCAGTGGAAATGCGGAAGAACACGACGGCAACACAACAACAGAACCATCACACTATCGTTACTCGCAGGAGTGAACTATTCGAAAGCTGGAGTCGTGATAAAGAAATTGCGACGCTGATAGTTACAGGATGGACCGGCGAAGACCTGGACCCAATCGATGCAATGCGCTTCGTTTGGATCATGATGAATTGGATGGGGCATCTACAAGATATTTTCAAGCAATATCGTGCCGGCACCATTGAACGAGAAGTGTGGGAAGCTGAAAAACAGGTGCTCGGCGCCACATTCGGCCAGCCAGGCATGGTTAGTTGGTGGTCGGAGGCGAGCCAGTACTACATGCCCGAGTTTGTCGAAGCAATAAAATCAGTAGAGCCCGTAAATCTAGTTGAATTTAACCGAGAATCTCTTAAATGGGAGCGTCCAGGTGGCGTGTATAAAATCTAGGTCTAAAATGGCGTCCTTACCCAAGAACGCGCCACCTAACCATGCGATGAACCTGAGCCGTTACAGAGCGATTTTTCGGTGTGTTGGTATTTTTAAACGTGCAAAATGCACTGTATCGGTCAGCGTAGGGCGGCATTAGGCGGACCGAACGAAATGAGATTCTCACTGGAACGATGGGCACTAGTCGCAGAAATTTTCGGCGGATTCGCCGTCATCGTTTCGGTTATCTATCTGGCATTTGAGGTTAGCCAGAACACACTGGCTATGAAGAGCCTGACGCATCAGCAGATGTTTGATACCACGACGGCTATAAACCAAAGCATTTCTAATGATTCCCAACTCGCGGAACTCATGGCCAGAGCGAACGAAAATTACGACGAATTAACCGACGGGGAGAAGAATCAACTGATTTTTCTGTGGGTTAATTGGTTCAACATGTGGCATTCCGGATACGCGAATTGGAAAGCGGGTTTTTTTGACTCCACGGCTTGGGTCCTCTGGGATCAGGGAATGACAATCATGTTGTCTAGCTATCGCGCATCACGGGAGGTCTGGAAAGCCTTTGATAGCGCCTACGATGAGGGTTTCCAGCGCCACGTTAACGAAAGAATCGAACAGATAGGCCCCGTAAAGAATGAAACCGGAGTGCTTCGCGACGATCTTTGATGCTCCGGCACCGGACGTGCCATTCAGGCTGGCACTTCCCGCTCGCTCCTTTAGCAGCCGGCCCAGCCACGCGCCGTTGATCGGCTTTGGATTATCCGAACCGCGCGCCTTCTCTTAAAATCCGCGAAGGTCTCTTAATGGCCGATTGGCGACCGTCGAACTGAATCTGCGAACGTCCGCAGTCGGAAAAAGCCGACGCTCGGCAGATGAGCTTCAGCTTCCGAGACGTGCTGCAACCGATCTTCGACGTGACCACCCACCGAGTCATGGGCTAAGCTCGATCCGAACGAAGCACGGGGATTCCAAATATGAATTGCTGCGACGCAACGATACCGGCTAGTACGACGAACGTAGATTCTGCCTATTACCCGATTACCAGCTTCTGTTAGGTGGACCGAGGAACTATGAACTGGGAAGCAATCGGGGCGGCTGCGGAAATTGTCGGAGCGATCGCCGTTGTTGTTTCCCTTCTTTATCTTGCGGTTCAGGTGCGGCAGAACACTATAGCTATAAAGGGTTCGACACATCATCAGTTTTTGAATACTCAAACGGAAGCGAACCGAGCAATGAGCGATGATCCGGAGATATGTGAATTAATGGGTCGCGCCGATACAGATTTTTCTGGGTTGTCTCCTGCTGAGATGACACGATTACGATTAGTCTATTTCAATTATTTTAATCAGTGGGACTTTGCGCACGATGCGCGTGGGAAGAGCCTATTAGATGGAAGGACCTGGGGAAAAATAAATAAAGGGTACACGTTGATGGCGAAAACGAGCCCGGGATTTTGTTTGACATGGCAGCTCATAGGCGAGACTTACGATGAGAAATTTAAAGCGCACGTGGACGGCGTTATAGATCCGCTCCTTACTATGAAGAAAAATGCAAATCCACCTAACCAAACGCTCAACCCTGACCTTTGATCACTCACTCGCCTTGCTACCGCAAGCCAAGCTCGTGTTCAAGGCCAGGTTAGCGCGACGCTAGGTGCCTGGGGCACCTTCATGAATTGGGACGCGCTAGGTGCACTTGCAGAGCTGGCGGGCGCGATTGGCGTCATGAGCCTGTCAGGAATTTTGTGTTTGTGAGCCATACACTATCTCGGAAGGGAAGGAGTAGGTATGGCAAAGAAGCAACCTTCAGCGGTCAGCGCTGAACTTTTAGACGAACTACTGGCGGGCCAGGAC